>OGFF01000010.1_pt1 | contig 241615 bp, 237 predicted proteins | sample 1570751 | NCBI WGS metagenome assembly OGFF01 (sample SAMEA2581951, study PRJEB24529) | metagenome | biome: Human gut stool | place: China | collected 2011 | reverse complement strand
TTATTATTTAAATTTACATTAAATGTTCCAAAATATGCAAATGAAGCAACTCCTACAATAATTATTAATAATACTGATGCAAACACTGCAAGTGATTTTGTTATTTTACTTTTATCCATAATATCCACCTATCCCTTATAAATACTGAGGTCATTTTTCTTAAATCTTATAGGTTTGAGAAAATATTCCCTCGTATTTTTATACCTTACTACTAAATTATACTATCAATTTATTAAAAAAACTAGAATTAATTTCTAGTTTTTGAAAGTTCTTTTTCTTTAGTTAAATGATAATTTGTTTCAAATCTGTCATAGAAGATATTTTTAAGTTCATAATCTTCATCAAATAAAATATCAAGTAAATAGTTTTTCTTATCTTCGATAGGAATATCTTTTGAAAGAAATAAAAGTTCTTTCAATAGTTTTTTATCATCTGTATTATGAGAAAAATATTTTGATTTTTGCATAATTCTTGTAAATAAAATTATATTTAAATTAAGTTCATTAAACTCTAAAGTTCCATTAGGAATTCTAAGTTCTATAGTATTTTTATCTAAACTAAAGGCATTTTTAATATTTAAACTTGCATATCTATCTTTTTGAGCATTACCAAGAAGTGTTGCAAAACTTTTTAAGTTATCTGCATAAGTTTGAATATATTTACCATAAAGATTTAAAATATTTTCATTAATAAATGGAGCATTTGCAATAGCACCCTCTCTTAAAATAGTACCTTCTTTATTAAACATATATGAAAGTATCTCTTCAGTATTTACATATATATAATAAAGAAGTTGTAAATGAGTAATACTTTCAATATAATCAAATCCAAAATGAATATGACCACCACAATCTTTTGTTGTTTTAAATCCGTTTTCATTTAAAAAATCACATACACATTTTAATCTTTTCATATCTTCATTTGTATAATTTAGTATTGGTGAAGTTATTTCAACTCCATTATAAACAGTACCTTCCTCTTTAAAATGCCAATTATTATAAAGTGTACCTAAAGCAATATATGAAGTATTAAGTTTATGAGAACATTCAAGTTCCACACCAAATGTAATATTTGGATCTACATGTGGATTTATTTCTATTTCAGTTAAATCCTCTTTTATATTTTTTTCATTCGAAGCAATTGCTTTTTTTATACCTTTATCATTTAATAAAGATGTTAGTTCTAATCTAATATTTTTATTATTAATTATTTTTAATAAATAAAATATCATTTCCATATATTTATCATAAGAAAGATGCATTAATTTAAATAATTCATATTTTATTTCTTCACTTTTAACATTTTCTATAACTACTTTTTGTTCATCATATGATTTTAAAGATATAAAATATCTAAATAACAAATCAATATTATTTAAACTAGCAATTAGTTCAAGTTTATAAAATCCATTTTCTATATAATAGATTTTTTCTTTATCAGTTAAACTCTTTAAAAAAGATAGTTTATAATTATTGGTAAGAATATCAAAATTATTTTGAATATAATTTTTATCTTTTGTAGAAACTATAATTTCTGATATATATTGAGGATTAGTAAGTTTATCTAAAAAAAGTAATTTATTATTTGAATTATTAAATTTTCTTAATATTAACATTAATTCCATTTCTTTTATAGTATCAACTTGTTTTAATATTTTTACTACTAAATCCTCATTTTCTATTCCCTTTAAAACTATAATTTTTGCTTTTGAGGGTAATTTATTTAATAATTTTATATAACTTTCATCATTATTAAAATTAGTTTTAAGCGTATCAAATACTAAAAAATGATTATTAAATATTCTTGGATAAACATTTTCATTTAATAAAATTTTTATTTTATCTTCATCATTATTAATAGTTAGTAATATATTTACTATATCTTTTCCTTTACATTTTTTTAAGAATAATGAATTACTTAATAATTTAATTTTATAAGAATCATTTATATCTATAAAATTAGAAATATTATCATATAAATAAGATATTAAAATTGTATCATTTAAAAGATCTGGATATTTATCAAATATTAATTTAATAAGCATATCAAAAGATAAATCAAATATATTTTGATTTTCATAAACATAGGATTTATATGTTTCCTTAAGAATCCCCTTTTTTTCCATCATAACCCCCATTAATTAACGTATATTATATTACTTTACATAAGTATTGTCAAATAACAAAAAATATTCCAATTAAGGAATATTTTCACAATTTGTTTTTTTAGCATAAATATAACCACTTAAGGTTTCATTTTCCATATTTGCTTGATGAGTAGTTAAATTATAAAATTTTAATTCAAATGTAAATGTATTTGTTATTTTTGTGCCTTCGCTTATAATCGAGGCATTTGATACTAAAGTTTTCATTGGATTACCAGCATCACTTTTAGACCATGTACTATTATAATCAAAATTTGTTTCTGTGCTATAATTATTTGTACCTGTTAAAGAAGTAACTTTCATAGTAAGTTCTTTTGGAACAACTACTCCATTAATTTTTGTTGCCTCAAGGTATTTAGCGTCAGTCTCATCAACTTTTCCATATACTTTTGATGATGAATCATATTCAAAGATTACATCAAATGTACATTTTGTTTTAATACTTGCTGAGGCAGAATCTAAACTTATATTAAATGTTGCATTTGATGTAGCCGCGACTTCATTATTTGCATTAGCTTGACTCATATTAGCCGGAGGTATTTGTAAACTTAAAGAGGCCTTTTCACTAGTAAACACACTTGCAACACCATCTTCGGTTGTAATATTAACATGTACTCTATTATTTGTATCCGCAGTAAATGAACCAAAATAAGCATAAGTACTAGCTATGATAAGTGCTAAGAAAAAAACTATTGAAATAATAATAACTAAAAAATCTTTATTTGTTAACTTACTATCTTTCATTGCCCTCTCCTTATCATAAAACTAATATATCAAATTTTACTATTTTTTTCAATTACTTTATAAATAAAAATTAAAAAAAGAACTATTTTGTTCCTAAAAAATAATTCTTTTTACCTTTTTTAAGTAATAAAACTTTTTCTTCGATTAAATCATTTTCAGTAATTATTTTATCTAAATTAGTTTCTTTATTACCATTAATTGATATTGCTCCAGCACTAACCATCTCTCTTGCTTCACGTTTACTTGAGCATATTTTACCTCTTATAAGCATATCTAGAATATTTTCATTTTCAATAACTATAAAATGAGGTACATCCTTAAATTCATTTAAAAGTTTTTCCGCCCCTAATGAAGAAATATCACCATTAAATAAAGCATTGGCTTGTTTTAAAGCATCTTCATAAGCTTTTTCTCCATGAATAAATGTAATAACCTCTTTAGCAAGAGTTTTATGAGCAAGTCTTTCTTCAGGATGAAGATTATGTTCTTTCTCAATTTTCTCAATTTCCTCTTTAGAAAGGAATGTAAATTTCTTTAGATAATCAATTACCATAGAATCCTCTACATTAACAAAGAATTGATACATTTCATATGGAGTTGTTTTATTTTTATCTAACCAAATAGCTTTACCTTCGGTTTTACCAAACTTAGTTCCATCACTTTTTGTAATAAGGGGCATTGTAAAACCAAAAGCCTCTTTACCATCTTTTTTTCTAATAAGTTCAATACCCGCAGTGATATTTCCCCATTGATCTTGACCAGCAACTTGCATAGTAACTCCTCTTTCATTATATAAATGTTCAAAGTCCATAGCTTGCATTATCATATAAGAAAATTCTGTATAAGTTATACCTGCATCAAGTCTTCTTTTAATAATATCTTTATCAAGCATATAACCAATACTAAAGTATTTTCCATAATCTCTTAAAAAATCAATGAAATTAATATTTTTTAACCAATCATAATTATTTACAACTTCAAAGCCGAAAATATCTTTTGCTTGTTTAGTTAAACATTCTACATTATGATTAACTGCTTCATATGATATCATTGCTCTTTCAGCAGTTGGTTTTGGATCACCAATAAGACCCGTTCCTCCACCCACTAAAAGTATTGGATTATGACCTGCTCTTTTAAGTCTTGTGGCAATCAAAAATGATGAAAAGTGTCCAATATGCATACTATCACCAGTTGGATCTGTACCAATATAAAAAGTCATACCACCTTTATTTAATTTTTCTTTTAACTCAGGAGAAGATATATCCTTTATTAAACCTCTCCATTCAAGTTCTTCATAAATACCCATTTTTACCATCCTTTCAAAATAAAAACTCCATAAACATAGGGACGAGTCTTCTCGCGGTACCACCCTATTTTATGAAGTTAATCATACAACTTTTTTCTTTATCGCTGAATATGCGTTTTAGCATCCGAAGGTTGTAAGGCTTCATCACTTGCTAACAAAGTTATTTTAACATAATTATTAAGAGTTTTCAACTTTTTTAATAGCCTCTTTTAAAGCAAAAATTGAATTAATAAGTTTTTGAGTTTCTTTTCTATCAAGTTCAATATACATTTTTTTACTTGCACCATCTTTATTAACTATTGTTGGTACTCCAAAAAATACATCATTTTCTTTATCATAACTAGATACTGTAATAATTGAGTTTTCATTATTTAATATTGCATTAGTAATTCTTGTTAAACACATTGCTACACCATAATATGTTGCTCCTTTTTTATTTATTATTTCATAAGCAGCATTTTTAACATCATTTTCAATACTTTCTTTTTCTTCCTCAGTTAAATATTTATCAATCTTTTCACTACCCACAAGTGCTGAAGACCATAATGTAAACTCACTATCACCATGCTCTCCGATAACATAAGCATTAATATCTTTTGGATTAACGCCTACTTTTTCACTAATTAAAAACCTAAGTCTTGCAGTATCTAAACTAGTACCTGTTCCAATTACTTTATTCGGAGCAAAACCAGAATATTTAAATGTTAAATAAGTCATTATATCAAGTGGATTTGTTGCTATTAAAAAGTAACCATCAAAACCTGATTTCATAACACTATTAATAATCTCTTTAAAAATTTTAGCATTTTTATATATTAAATCCATTCTTGTTTCACCAGGATTTTGATTAGCACCAGCGGCAATAACAATAATTTTTGCATCTTTACAATCTTCATAAGTACCTACTTTTATATCAATCTTTGATGGTGAAAAAGCAAGACAATGATTCAAATCCATTACTTCACCAATTATTTTATCTTGATTTATATCAATTAAAACAAGTTCATTTACTGGCGTACTTTGATTTAAAAGACTATATGCATAACTCATTCCTACATTTCCACATCCAATTATAACTATTTTATTCATATCTACCTACCTTATAGATAAAGTATAACATAATTTTATAATATATTAAATTAAAATTTTAAATTTACCTTTATTTAAATATTCTTTTATATCCATTATTTCTTTTTATTTTTAGGAATAAACTTTATCACATTTCCATATTTAAAAACTTCTTTTGAAGTTCTATCATAAATTAAGACACCATCATCAAATATTCCATAAACATCTTTACCAGTTTCATTGCTAACTTTCTTTAGTTTATTCAAATAATTTTTATTATTAATTGAATGAACATCCATATAAAATGGATCATCAATTACTCCGAAGCCATCGTAAAAAGCAAAATATTTATAATAATTGTTTTTAGCGGTAATAAAATATCTTTTTAACTGAAGTTCTGTTCCAGCACTTTCTCCGATAATAAGTCCTTTATAATATTTTATTTCATATAATATTTCTGTTTTATGTACTACTTTATCAAAAAGCATTTCTGGATTACCTCCAGGAAGAAGTAATACATTACTTTCTTTTAAAGTTTTTTTAATTTTTTCTTTTGAATCACTATAACAATTTAATACTTTAATATTTTCCTCATTAATACCAAGTTTTTTTAATTCTTTAACATATTTATTATATCTTCTTTCACCTTTTTTAAAAAAATCATTATCAAGTAAATTTGCATCTAATTCTGTAGGAAAAGTCCAAGGTAAAATAACAACTTTAGGATTTTTAGGCAAAATACTTTTTATTTTAGTAAATGCTATATCCATTCCTATTTCTATTCGACTAAAAAATACACTGTAATTCATATTAAACTCCACCTTTATTATAACTTAATAATTCTGATAAAGGATGATAATCATTATTATCAATTTTACTTTATTAAGAAATTTACTACCTCAATTAACTTCATTGAATGTGAACCTTTTATTAAAATAGTATCTTTTTCCTTTAAAATAGAATTTAAGTTATTTATTAATTCGTTATTATTTTTAAAATAATATGTTTCTTTATTATTTGTTATTAATTTTTCATAAGTATATTTAGAAAGTTTTCCTACACATATAGTTACATCAATTTTATTTTCTATTATACTTTCAGCAACTTCTTCATGAATATCTTTTGCAAAATTATCTACCTCAAGAATATCCGCGAAAACAAATACTTTTCTTCCTAAGATTTTACTTAAAAGACCTAATGAATTTTTAACTGAATCTAAACTTGCATTATAAGTATCATCAATTATAGTATATTTTTTTATTTCAAATTTTTCTAATCGATGAGGACTTAATTTAAAATTTTTTAAAGAGGTTTTAATATTTTCTTTAGAAACACCTAAAGACTTTCCAACAGCATAAGCAAAAAGTGCATTATAAATAAAAGCATTACTGCCAACATTTAATTTTATATTTTCATCATTAATCTTAAATTGTGATGAAAAAGCATCTTCCTTTATATCTGTTGCCATAAAATCACTTTTATTTTCTATACCTATTGTCACTAAATTATCATATTTTACTTTCTGAAGCATATCATTATCATTATTTATAAATAACATACCACCATTCATACCTTCAAGAACCTCAAGTTTAGCTTTTAAAATATTTTCTCTACTTCCAAGGTTTCCAATATGAGCTGTTCCTATATTAGTAATAACTGCCATAGTAGGTTTTGCTATTTTAGATAAATAGGAAAGTTCTTTCATATGATTCATACCCATTTCTACAATTAAAGCATTATGATTTTTTAAACCTAAAATAGTAAGGGGCACACCAATATTGTTATTATAATTTTCTTTTGTACATAAAACATTATATTTTGATTTTAAAACTTCATAAATCATATCTTTAACTGATGTTTTTCCTACACTACCAGTTATTGCAATAACAGGAATGTCATATAAATTTCTTTTGTAAGATGCAAGGCATCCAAGAGCTAAAATTGTATCCTCTACAAGAATAATAGTACCAATTTTTTCCTTTATTACATCTTCATTATCTAAAATACATACACTTGCACCATTTTTAATAGCATCTTTATAAAATAAATTACCATCAAAATTATCACCCTTAATACCAACATAAACATCACTAGTATTTATAGTTCTTGTGTCTTTAGAAAAATTTTCACATACTATATTTTCATCACCACATAATAGTTTTCCATTACATATTTTTATTATATCTTTAACTGTCATAACACTTTCCTCTTTCACAACAATTATACCATGATTTTTTATTTTTAGTATTTTTTTCTTGTCCTATACCTTTATAATTATTTAACCCACTTGAGGTCGCAAATTTCGACCTCAAGTTATATTTATATAATTTTGCATAATTTCTCTACCATCCTTTCAAATAAAAAAGCAGGAAAATACACCTTATATAAGATATATTTTCCCGCATCATATGTGCTTTTTTCACCTAAGAAACACATGCTATCGACATTTAATTTATTAATTATTTTATAATTTTGAAAAATATTTATAAAGTTCATTACATTTTTCATTACTCATAGCCCCTATATTTTTAAATGGATTTTCTATATTATATTCACTATATTTAGAAAAGCCTAAAGTATGAAATGGTAAAAATTCTACTTTAACTATATTTTTTATTTTTGAAATATATTTTTTTAAATCATTCATATATTCTTTAGTATCATTTATTCCAGGAATAATAACTACTCTAATAATTACTTTAGTATTTACTTCATTAAGTTTATTTATAAAATTATCTACTACTTCAATATTACCCTCAGTTAAATAATTAAACTTATCTGGATAAACTGACTTTATATCAAGAAGCACATAATCAAACATTTTTAGTAATTTTAAATTTATTTTTGTAGAATATCCAGAAGTATCTAAGGCTATGTTAATATTCTTTCTTTTTAATTTCTTAACAAGTTTATACATACTTTTTTGTGATAAAAGTGGTTCTCCTCCAGAAAAAGTTACTCCCCCATTACTTTTATAATAGGGCTTATTATTTAATATAAGTTTATAAAGTTTTTGATAATTAATATCAAGTTTATTAATTTCTTGTTGCATTTCTGGATTATGACAAAATTTGCATCTTAAGGGACAATTATTAAAAAATATAACTGTTCTAATGCCTGGACCATCAACACAAGAAAAACTTTCTATTTTAGATACTGATAATTTAGAGTTTATCATGGAAAGTCCTTGAAATAACTTCGCGTTGTTGCTCTTTAGTAAGTCTATTAAATCTAACTGCATAACCAGATACTCTTATTGTTAAAAGTGGATATTTTTCAGGATTATTCATAGCATCAATTAAAGTTTCTTTATTTAAAACATTAACATTTAAATGATGTCCTCCCTTTACAAAATAACCATCTAATAAATTTACTAAATTATTTACTTTTTCATCAGCATTTTTTCCTAAACTATCAGGAATAATAGTAAAAGTATTTGAGACACCATCAAGAGCATATTTTTGATAATCTATTTTTGCTACTGAATTAAGTGAGGCTACTGCACCATTTTTATCTCTTTCATGCATTGGATTTGCACCTGGTGCAAAAGGCTGACCTTTCTTTCTACCATCTGGTGTACTTCCTGTACTTTTACCATAAACTATATTCGAAGTAATTGTTAGTATAGACATAGTGGATTTTGCATTTTTATATGTTTTTACTTTTTTTAATTCATTATAAAAGTAATTTAAAACATCCTTTGCAATTTCATCAACTTTATCATCGTCATTTCCAAATTTTGGATAGTCTCCCTCAATAATAAAATCTATAGATACGCCATTTTCATCACGAATAGGTTTTACTTTTGCATATTTTATCGCAGATAAACTATCGACAACTACCGAAAGTCCCGCAACACCATAAGCCATTAAATGATTTACATCTGTATCATGAAGAGCCATCATTACACTTTCATAAGCATATTTGTCATGCATATAGTGAATTACATTCATCGTATTAGCATAAAGTTTTGCAACTTTTGAAAGAACTAGGTAATAATTTTTTAAAACTGTTTTATAATTTAAAATTTCTTCATTATTCTTAGGAATATTTTCAAAAACTTTAACATTTTCAATTTCATCTATTCCACCATTAATTGCATATAAAAGTGCTTTTGCAAGATTACATCTAGCTCCAAAAAACTGCATATCTTTACCTAACCTCATTGCCGAAACACAGCATGCAATACCATAATCATTTCCAAATATTTTTCTCATTAAATCATCATTTTCATATTGAATTGAATCTGTTTTAATAGATATTCTTGAACAATATTTTTTAAAATTAATTGGTAAATCTTTACTATATAAAATTGTTATATTAGGTTCAGGAGCAGGTCCTAAATTTTCAAGTGTATGAATAATACGATAACTTGTTTTTGTAACAAGTGACTTTTTACTATGCATTCCTCCAAGAGAACAAGTTACCCAAGTAGGATCACCAGAGAAAAGTTCATCATACTCTGGAGTTCTTAAATGCCTTACAAGTCTTAACTTAATAACAAAATTATCAATAATTTCTTGAATCATACTTTCCGTAATAGTCTTTTCTTTTAAATCTTTTTCGAAATAAATATCAAAAAAAGCATCAACTCTTCCTAAACTCATCGCAGCGCCATTATTTTCCTTAACTGCCGCTAAATAACCTAAATAAGTCCACTCTACTGCCTCACGAGCATTTTGTGCAGGAACTGAAATATCAAATCCATAACTTTTAGCCATTAAAGTAAGTTGTTTTAAAGCCTTTATTTGCATACTTATTTCTTCGGAAAGTCTAATAACATCATCACTCATATCATGTGAAAGATTTTTCTTATCTTCCTGTTTACATTTAATTAAAAAGTCTGTTCCATATAAAGCAATACGACGATAATCTCCAATAATTCTTCCTCTTCCGTAACTATCTGGAAGACCCGTTAATAAATGTACATGTCTTGCAAGTTTCATTTCATCAGTATAAGCATCAAAAACACCATCATTATGGGTTTTCCTAAACTCATTAAAATACTTATCAATACTTTCATCAAGTTTATAACCATAAGAATTAAGTTCATTATAAACCATTCTTATTCCACCATAAGGATTAATCATTCTTTTAAGTGGTTTATCTGTCTGAAGCCCTACAATTACATCATCTTCTTTACAAATATATCCAGGTGAAAAGTTATTGATACCACTTAATATTGAAGTTTCTATATCTAAAACTTTTTTATTTAGTTCTTTTTTTAATAAATCATTTACTTTTTCCATTACTAAGTTTGTTTTAGGTGTAGATTTACATAAAAACTTTTCATCACCTAAATATTCCTTATAATTTAGTTCAATAAAGTTTTCTACATCAATTTTTTTACACCAATTACCTTTTACAAATTCATCATAATATTTCATTTTTTTTACCTCCTAGTATAAATAATATTATCATAAATTTTCAAAATGTTTTGTTGCAATTGCAACATTATTACATTTTATAATTATTTTTATATTCAATATAAAAAGATTATTACATAACTATAATAATCTTTTTCATGCTATAGAATTTATTTACCCATTATTTGTTTAATTTCCTCTTCATTAATAATTTTTATATTAAGAGTAAGGGCTTTATCATATTTACTACCAGGATCTGTTCCTACAATAACTGCATCCGTATTTTTAGATACAGAACCTGTAACAGAACCACCATTATTTTCAATAAATAATTTTATTTCATCTCTTGGAATCCCCTCAATAGTACCTGTTATAACAAACTTTTTATTAGTAATATTTTCATTAAATATTTCTTTTTCACCTAAATAATTCATATTAATATTTAATTCTTTTAATTTTTTAATAAGGTCAAGATTTTTACTAAAATAATCTATAATTGAACTAGCAATAATACTTCCTATATCTTTTATATTGGTTAAAGTATCTTTGTCAGCTTCGATTAAATTATCAATATTTTCAAATCTTTTAGCAAGTATTTTAGCGGTTTTACTACCAACATTCGGAATTCCTAAACCAAAAAGTAATCTTTCTAAACTATTATGTTTAGAGTTTTCAATGGAATTAAGTAGATTTTCCACACTTTTTTCGCCATAACCTTCGAGAAGTTTTAAATCATCTTTATATTTTTCTAAATGATAAAAATCATCAATATTTAAAACATATTTCATATTATATAAATCTTCAATAATTCTATCACCAAGGCCATCTATATTCATTGCATTTTTCGAAGCAAAATGAATAAGAAGTTCAATATTTCTCTTAGGGCAATCATCATTTATACAAAAATAGTCTATAGTACCCTCTTTTTTTACTAAAGCACTTTTACATATTGGACAGTTTTTAATCATTACAAAGTCTTTTTCCTTACCTGTTCTTCTTTCAGGAAGAGCACGAATTACCTCAGGAATAACATCTCCAGCTTTATGAATTGCCACAATATCACCTATTTTAAGTCCAAGTGATAAAACATTATCTTCATTATGTAAAGTTGCTCTTGATATAGTTGAACCCATTACTATAACTGGATCTAAAACAGCATTCGGAGTTATTTGGCCTGTTCTTCCAACAGTAAAAATAATATCTTTTAATTTTGTATAAACTTCGTCATTAGGAAATTTATAAGCTATTGCCCACCTTGGATATTTAGCTGTATAACCTAAGTTTTTTTGAGCATCAAGTTCATTAACTTTTATAACAACACCATCAATATCATATGATAGACTTTCTCTTTCTTTAGCAAGTTTATCAATATATTCTTTTATTTCATCAATAGTAAAAACAAGTTTATTCCACTTAGTATTAACCTTAAATCCAAGTTTAGTCATAAACTCTAAAGCTTCATAATGAGTCTTTAGATTATAATCTTCGGGATTAGGTAAATGATAAATAAATACATCAAGATTTCTTTTTGCCGCTATTGAAGAATCAAGTTGTCTAATAGAGCCTGCTGCTGCATTACGACAATTTTGCAAAAGTGGTTTTCCTTCTTTTTCTCTTTCTTCATTTAAAGATTTTAAAGTATCTTTATGCATAAATATTTCTCCGCGTACTTCAATATCTATTTTTTCTGATAAAACTAAAGGAACATTTTTTATTGTTTTAACATTATGAGTTATATTTTCGCCAGTGGTTCCATCGCCTCTGGTGGCCGCTCTTACAAGTACACCTTTCTTATAAACAAGTGATACAGAAAGACCATCAATTTTTTGCTCACATACAAAATGAGGTGATATACCAGCATCTTTTATTTTATTATAAAAACTTTCTATTTCCTCGATATTAAATACATCAGGTAGTGATAACATTGGTATTTCATGACGAACTTTTTCAAACTTGGAAATAACTTGTCCACCTACCCTTTGAGTTACTGAATCAGGTCTTTTATATTCAGGATATTTTTCCTCAAGAGTTTCAAGTTCCTTTAGATACTTATCATATTCTTGGTCAGTAATACTAGGACTGTCTAATGTATAATATTCATATGCTGCTTTATTTAAAATATCAGTTAATTCATCTATTCTTTCTTTCATAATCATTCCATAAATTTTCAGGGTATATACCATTATTTATATAATCTCTTATTTTTTCTTGTACCATAGGAAGATCTTCTTTATAAGTCATTCCTATCCAAGTTGATGGTGTACTTAAAACATTTACTTTACCCATTTTTACGTATTCATCCACTACATCAGGAAGTAAAAACTCCCCAGTAGATAAATCAGCATTTTTTAAAAAGTCTATAAGCATTGTTTCTATTTTTTCAAAAATATCTGTATTAAAACCATACATTAACATTGAACAAGGATTATCTTTATTAACCTCAAAAGAGGGTTTCCCATTAAGTGGTGTGCAAAATACTTTATCACCATCAATCTTAACTTTACTTTCAATAATAGTTTCTATTTTATTATTATTTGATAAAACTACTCCTCTTTTAACTTCTCCCTCATCTGAAAGTGTTGCACCAATTGGATAACCTACAACACATATTCCTTCATTATTATCAAGGTAATTACTTAATATTTCAAAACTTTCATTACCATAAAAATCATCGGCTGAAATAAGTCCAAAAGGTCCTTTTACTTTATCTTTTGCACAGTATAATGCATGTGCTGTTCCAAGTGGTTTTACTCTATCAATTTTAATGTTTAATGGTACATTTTCCATTTCTTGATAAGCATATTCAACCTCTATTCCATTAATTCTTTGTGAAATAGTTTCCTCGAATGCCTCTTTGTTTTCTTTTTTAATTACAAAAACTACCTTTGTAAAACCAGCTCTTTTAGCATCATATACTGAATAATCTATTAAAAATTCATTTGATGGACCTACTGGTTCAAGCTGTTTAAGCCCTCCAAATCTTGATCCCATACCTGCCGCTAAGACTACTAAAGTTTTTTCCATATTATTTCACCTTCCTAATTCCTTTATAATTTTTTAAAAACTTTTTAACACCAAATCTTTGATGAAATGCAATTGTTATAAATTTATCATCAACACTTACTACCACACCTTTACCAAATGTTAAGTGAGTAACAATATCTCCATTTTTAAATTCTTCACCTGAAGTGTTATCATCTGAATATAATAATTTTGTTTTAAGCGAATGCATTTCATTTTTAGTTTCCTCTTTATCTAATAAATTATCACTAATTTCACTAATAAATCTACTCGGAGGATTCATCTGCATATTACCATAAAGCATCCTTCTTCCTGCATTAAGTAAATAAAGTTTTTCTTTCGCACGAGTTATAGCAACATACATAAGTCTTCTTTCTTCCTCGAGTTCTTCATCATCATATAAAGCTTTTGAAATTGGCATAATATTTTCCTCAAGGCCGATTATGAAGACAACTTTAAATTCAAGCCCTTTTGCTGAATGCACTGTCATAAGAGTTACTGCATCCGCATCCGCAGAATACTCAGCAGCATCTGATACAAGAGAAACCTCCATTAAGAAATCAGATAAGTTAACATTACCAGTTTCTTTTTCATAAGTTTCAGAAACGCTTCGAAATTCCATTAAGTTTTCAAGCCTAATATCACTTTCAAGACTTTTATCATTTTCATATGTTTCTTTCATTTTAGATAACTCTAAAGTTTTATCAATAAGACCAGTTATCGAAGTATCTTTACTTATTTCAATTAAATTTAAAATTAAATTTTTAAATTCTAGTTCTTTACCACTATCAATTGCTTCGAACATTGATATATTTAAACTTCTTGCTTTTTCTCTCAAGTTTTCAATAGTTTTATCACCTATTTTTCTTTTAGGTTCATTAATAACTCTTTCAAGTGATACATCATCACTAGGATTAGCAATAAGTTTTAAATATGCAAGTAAATCTTTAATTTCTTTTCTTTTATAAAAATAAAATGAGCCAAACACTTTATAAGGTATATTAGCTTTAACTAAAGCATCTTCGATTGAACGGGATTGAGCATTAGTTCTATAGAAAATAGCCATATCTTTACGATTATAACCTTCTTCATATAGTTTTTGAATTTCATCAACTACTCTTTTATTTTCCATAGAATCATTAAATGTTCTAATATATTTTATTTTTACTCCTTGACCTAAATCTGAAAATAAATCTAAATCTTTTCTTTGTTTATTATGTGATATTACTTCATTAGCCGCATCAAGTATTGTTTGAGTGCTACGATAATTCTGTGGAAGTTTTATTACTGTGCAACCTTTAAAATCTTTTTCAAAATTTAAAATATTTTGATAATTTGCTCCCCTGAAAGCATAAATAGATTGAGATGGATCTCCGACTACAAAAAGATTTAAATATTTTTTAGAAAGTAGTTTTACAAGTTTATATTGTACTTCATTTGTATCTTGATATTCATCTATTAAAATATATTTAAATTTATCTTGATATTTTTCTAATACTTCTTTATTACTATTAAATAATTCTACTGGTTTTTTTAATAAATCATCAAAATCTAAAGTATTATTTCTTTTTAATATTTTTTCATATTCATAATATATTTTTACCGCTATTTTCTCATTTTCTGAAATTAAAAAGTTAGCTATTTCACTATCTGAAAGCATATTATTTTTAATAAAGGAAATCTTACTTTTTATAAAAGCAGGACTTATCATTTTATCAGTGATATTAATGTCTTTCATTATCTTTTTTATAATACTTGTTTGATCTTCAGTATCTATTAAAGTAAATGCTGATGTTAATTTAAACAAAGCACTATTTTCTCTAATTATTTTTAAACCAAATGAATGAAATGTTCCAATAAAGGCATCATGAGCATTTATAATGTTATTTACTCTTTCTCTCATTTCTCCAGCTGCTTTATTTGTAAATGTGATAGCAAGTATATTGTATGGTTTTACTCCATTTTCTATCAAATTAGCAATCCTTGTTGTTAATACTTTTGTTTTTCCAGAACCCGCTCCAGCGATAACTAAACACGGACCATCCTTGAATGTTGCCGCTTTTTTTTGTTCATTATTTAATTTTTCTATATAGTCCATATTTCACTCTCCGTAAAATAATTATATCAAATTTAATTAAACTATAAAAGATTATAGACACTTTTATTTATTTTTTGTATAATTTAAATGGTGATAAAATTGAAAAAGAAAATATTATTATTAGGATTATTAGTTTTTATGATATGTAGTTGTTCAAGAAATAATGAAAAGCCTAAAGAAAATCCAATTGTAACAATGAGTATTGCTGGCTTTGGTGATATTAAAATTGAACTTTATCCTGATGTTGCTGAAAATACAGTTGCAAATTTTGTAAATTTAGTCGAAGATAAATTTTATGATAATAATACTATTCATAGAGTTCAAAAAGGTTTTGTAATTCAAGGTGGAGATCCTACAGGTACAGGAACTGGTGGACCTGGTTACTCTATTAAAGGTGAGTTTACTCAAAATGGATATCGTAATAATTTATCACATACTAAAGGTGTTATTTCAATGGCAAGAAGTTCTGACCCAGATTCTGCAGGAAGTCAATTTTTCATAGTTTTATCTGATGAAGCAGCACCATCACTTGATGGAATGTATGCTGGATTTGGTAAAGTAATCGAAGGCATGGATGTTATTGAAAAAATAGAAAATACTGAATTTGAAATTGATAATGAAGTTTATGGAACACTTAAAAAGCCTCTTACAATTGAAAAGGCTACAGTAGACACTAAAGGCTATACTTATAAAGTAACTAAAAAATAGTTGCTTTTTTATTTTGAGTAATACTATGAATATCACTTATACTAATATGAGCATTTTTATCTATTCTTTTTATATTTGTTAAAACCTTTTTAATATCTTTTTTGCTGACCTCTATAATAAACATTTTATCTTTATTTTTTAAGTTAATCTCAGTTATAAAGTCAGTTCTTTCCTTTAAGAAATTTGCAAGAATTTCTCCTTCTTTAGTAACAATCATAATATTTACTTTTCCTTTAATTAAATAATTTATTATAGTGCCACCGATTAAATTACCTGTGCTATAGCCAAGAGCATAACTTATAGGAATCCATATTGAATCAATATTTACATTAATTGCTTTTCTAGCTACAATAAACCAAATAAGTATTTCAAAAAAAGAAATGATAGTTGAAAATATAGTTTTACCTTTTAAAGTAAAAAAAGTTCTTATTGTATTAAGGGAAACATCAAATATACGAGCAAAAAATATTTCTATACAAATATTAATCATTTTATAAGTCTTCTTACTTTAGAAAGAGCACACTTTTCAATTCTTGATACTTGAGCCTGTGAAATATTTAAAGTTCCTGCAATTTCAGTTTGAGTTTTACCAATCACATATCTTTCTAATAAAATATTTTTTTCTCTGTCATTTATTTTGTTTAAGGCTTTATAAAGTCCTATCATTGTATCATTATCAATACTTCCCTTTTTATTATCCGCAAGACGCTCCTCAAGATAAATAGCATTATCACCATCATTATAAACTGGTTCAAATATACTAACAGGATCTTTTAAAGAATCTAAAGCAAATCCTACATCATATTCACTCATTGAAAGACTACTTGCAATCTCATAACACTTTGGTTCTCTACCATTTTTATTAATAAAATCTTCCTTAAATCTTAATATTTTATAAGCATCATCTTTAATACTTCTTGCAATACGCATTTGAGTATTATCTCTTAAATATTTTTTAATTTCACCAATAATAAGGGGTACAGCATAAGTAGATAGTTTCAAATTATACGATAAATCAAAATTATCTACTGCCTTTATTAAACCAATTACCCCTACTTGAAATAAATCATCTTGGTTAATACCTGTTTTACTAAAATTTTTAAGTACGGATAAAACTAGTTTTAAGTTTCCATTTACAATATCCTCTTTTGCATTTAAATCTCCTGCTTGATATAATTTAAATAATTTAATATTTTCTTCATGGGTTAAACATTTAAGATTACTTGTATTTATCCCTGTAATATCTACTTTATAATTACTCATATCTTTTTCCTTTCAAAGATATTTTGGTAAAAAACAAAGATTTTTATTCACAAATAAAAAATGTGAAACTTTTTTAATGTTTTTCTTATTAAAAGTTTCACACAATATTTAAATTTTACGATAGCATTTATTCATTAGAAAGTTCATAATTTCATCATCAATGTCACTTTCATAATACTTTATAAGTAGATTTTTATATTCTGAAACTAAATTATCTGGTATAACTATTAAACCTTTTCCTTTGCTAATTAAATAATGATTAGCAAATATTACTGAAGTTCTTTTATTTCCATCAATAAACATTTGAGATTTAACTACATATAATAATAATTTAATACTTTTTTGAACATCATCAATATCTAAACTAAGAATATTATTTAAATTATCTTTTATATCAGCCTCAATTGGAAGTTCAGGTGTCCAAGACGTACCACCAATTTTAACTGGAGTTGTTCTAAGACTTCCCGCTAAATAATAAAATCCTTCCTCAACAAATTTGTTTATAGAACATAAAATATTATAATCAGTTTTACTTAAAATAACATTTTTATTTAATATAAATTCCCAAGCGTGTTTTAAATTAACAACTTTTAATATATCCTCCGAAGACATATCATTTACTTTTCCACCTTCAATAATACTTTCAGTGTCAGAAAGTGTTGTAGCAATTCCCTCAAGTATTGCTTGATTATAAATCGTATCTACTAAATGTTTTCTTGCAAAATCAATATTTTTAGCAACATCTAAAGGTAAATCTTCATCAAAATAATTTAGTTTATTTAATTCTTTTTCTATATTACGAATAGATTTTTTTAATGTTTTAGCTTTAATATTATTATTTAATACTAAATTATATAATTCCTCTGTGTATTCACCCACATATTTTGTGGATTGTAAGCCATCCTCTTTTGTATGCAAATAGATATATTTTTTGCTATCTTTTTCTCTAATTTCAATAGCTCCATATACAAGTTCATTAAGTAAAGTTACATATTGTCTTTTTTGATTCAATAAATTTAATATTTTTATTTGATTTTCCATATCAACACCACCGCTATCATTATACAACAAAAAATAAAAAATGTGAAACTTTTTTAACGTTTTTCTTATTAAAAGTTTCACACTATTTATCTTCGATATAAATTATATCTATATTCTCTTTCAGCCTCATGTTTTAAATAATTTGCATCTTTACAAATATCTTTCATAATTTTTTCTTTACTACAAATTCTATCTTCATTACCTTTAAATTCTGCATAGATGTATATTCTTTTACAAGGAACCTCTAAACTATTTAAGGCCTCTTTTATAAAATTTAACATTTCTTTAGAATCTTCTTTTCTAACATTAAAATCAAATCCTAAATATTCAGGTCCACCACATCTTACATCAACTGGATCATTTATAGTGCAATCAACACCAATTCTTACAATATCAATCATATTTACCTCCATGTGAAAAATATTTTACTAAAGTTTTAATTTCATGTCAATATTCACTTTTTCAAAAACTTTAAAGTAATTCTTAACTAAGTTTTAAAAATAATACTATTAAACTATTTAATATGTTTTTTAAGAATATAATTTTCTTTCACTAATTTACCATAAAAAAACTTAGGAATTTCCAACTAAGTTTATAAATTATTTTTCACTTTTAATAGTGACTCGTACCGCAGTATTGATTTATTGTTTTCTCTTTTAAATTTTTTTGTAAAAAATAGGGCTCTATCCTAAAATAGACCCCTTACAAGAATGATTTAACATTTTTTCCTTACATAGATAATGTATCATAAATATTTTTCTATGTCAAACTATTGATATTGATGTTCATACTTACTTTTTAATACATTATTTATATTATTTGTTATTATTTTTTTAATACTTTTTAGTATATCCAATAATTCTTTTCCTGCATAATTATCAATTATAACTATTTCCTTATTGGATTTACCCAAAATATCCATAAGAAGTGAGTATGCATCATACAACTCATTTTCAAAGAAAATTTTATTCATTTATTTTTCTTTAAATTTATCTAATGTACTTTCTAAAAATAATAAGCTATTTTCATGATTAAGAAGTATTTCATTATTATTAGCAAAATATTTTCTCATTTTTACAAAAGCATCTATGATTTCTATATTTACTTTAACTGCTAACAAATATTATAACATCATTATACATTGTTCAATTAAAACATATGGCAAATACTTATAATGTTATCCACGCAAATTATTATTTTTGTTTAAGGTCGCAAATTGCGATCTTAAAGACAGATCGCTAATTTCTTCATTTGTTAGTTGAAAGCAAAAAGAACTTGGAAATCTATTAATATTTCGCTTAATTGCTTCATTTATTCTTCTAGTTTCCACATGATAGAGTTTTGCAACATCAGATGATAACATAACTTGTACTCCTCTAACTTCGTAAATCATATCTTCAATTATTATTTTTTCTATATACGCAGCATTTATAATAATTAAAAAAAACTTAGACATTTCTATCTAAGCTTATAAATTATTTTTCACTTTTTATTGCAGCTTGTGCAGCAGCAAGTCTAGCAATAGGAACTCTATAAGGTGAACATGATACATAATCAAGTCCTACATTATGACAGAATTCAACACTTGATGGATCTCCACCATGTTCTCCACAGATACCTAAATGGATATTTGGATTAGTTTCTCTTCCTAAAGTAGATGCCATCTTAACAAGTTTACCTACACCTTTTTGATCAAGTTTTGCAAATGGATCATTTTCATATATTTTCTTATCATAGTAAGCTCCTAAGAATTTACCAGCATCATCTCTTGAGAAACCAAATGTCATTTGTGTTAAGTCATTTGTTCCGAATGAGAAGAAATCTGCTTCTTTAGCTATTTCATCTGCAGTAAGTGCTGCTCTTGGAATTTCAATCATTGTTCCAACATGATAAGTCATATCAATATTTTCATTTTTAATTATTTCATCTGCTGTTTCGCAAACTATATTTTTTACATATTTTAACTCTTTTACTTCACCAACAAGTGGGATCATAATTTCTGGAGTTATTTTAGTATTTAGTCTTCTTGATACAGCAATTGCAGCTTTAATAACTGCTCTTGTTTGCATCTTAGCAATTTCAGGGAATGTAACAGCAAGTCTACAACCTCTATGGCCCATCATTGGGTTAAATTCATGAAGTGATGCAATAATATTTTTTATTTGTTCAACTGTTTTACCTTGAGAATCTGCAAGAAGTTTAATATCTGCTTCCTCAGTTGGTACGAATTCATGAAGTGGTGGATCCAAATATCTAATTGTTACACCATAACCTTCCATTGCTTCATATAACGCTTCAAAGTCTTTTTGTTGCATTGGTTCGATTTTAGCAAGGGCATTTTCTCTTTCTTCAACTGTATCAGAACAAATCATTTCTCTAATTGCGGCAATTCTATCTTTTTCAAAGAACATATGCTCAGTTCTACAAAGACCAATACCTTCAGCACCTAACTCTCTTGCTTTTGCAGCATCTTTTGGAGTATCAGCATTTGTTCTTACAGCTAGTCTTCTGTACTTATCAGCCCAAGCCATAATTCTTTCAAATTCACCAGTAATTGCAGCATCAGTTTTTGGAATTAATCCTTTATAAATTCTACCAGTTGAACCATCTATAGAAATTTCACTTCCTTCAGTAAATGTTTCTGTTCCTAAAGTAAAGCGTTTATTTTCTTCATCCATTACTATTTCTTGGCAACCAGATACGCAGCAAGTTCCCATACCACGAGCAACAACAGCAGCGTGAGATGTCATTCCACCACGAACAGTAAGAATACCTTCACTAGCTTTCATTCCTTCGATATCCTCTGGAGAAGTTTCAAGTCTAACAAGTACAACTTTTTCACCATTTTCATGAGCTTTTTTAGCATCTTCAGCAGTAAATACTACTTTACCTGCAGCAGCCCCTGGAGAAGCAGCAAGACCTTTACCAATTTCATGAGCATCTTTTAAAGCATTTACATCAAATGTTGGATGTAAAAGTGTATCTAAGTTTCTAGGATCAATCATAAGTACAGCTTCTTTATCAGTAATTTTTCCTTCATCAACTAAGTCACAAGCAATTTTTAAAGCTGCTTTTGCAGTTCTTTTACCATTTCTTGTCTGAAGCATATAAAGTTTTTCATTTTCAATTGTAAATTCCATATCTTGCATATCATGATAATGATTCTCTAAAGTAGCACAAATATTTGTAAATTCTTCATAAACTTTTGGCATAACTTCTTTTAAATGAGAAATAGGTTGTGGAGTTCTAACACCTGCAACTACATCCTCACCTTGAGCATTCATTAAGAATTCACCCATTAAATGTTTTTCTCCAGTTGCAGGATCTCTTGTAAATGCAACACCAGTTCCTGAAGTTTCTCCCATATTACCAAATGCCATCATTTGAACGTTTACTGCAGTTCCCCAAGAATAAGGAATATCATTATCTCTACGATAAACATTTGCTCTTGGATTATCCCATGATCTAAATACTGCTTTAATAGCTCCCATTAATTGATCAACTGGATTATTTGGAAAATCTTCCCCAACTTTAGATTTATATTCTTCTTTAAACTCTCTAGCAAGTTCTTTTAAATCTTCAGCAGTAAGTTCAACATCTAAAGTTACGCCTTTTTCAGCTTTCATTTTATCAATTAAAGTTTCAAAGTACTTTTTACCAACTTCCATTACTACATCAGAATACATTTGGATAAATCTTCTATAGCAATCCCAAGCCCATCTTGGATTTCCACTTTTTTGTGATAAAACCTCAACAACTTCCTCATTTAAACCTAAATTTAAAATTGTATCCATCATACCTGGCATAGACGCTCTTGCACCACTTCTTACTGAAACTAAAAGTGGATTTTCTTTATCACCAAACTTTTTACCAGTTATTTCTTCCATTTTTTTGATATTTTCAAAAATTTCATTTTCAATATCTTCACTTATTTTTTTACCATCTTCATAATATCTTGTACAAGCCTCTGTGGTGATAGTAAATCCTTGAGGTACAGGTAAACCTAATTTTGTCATTTCTGCAAGATTTGCACCTTTACCACCAAGTAAATTTCTCATATCTTTATTTCCTTCAGAAAATAAATATACATATTTCATATAATTCCCACCTTTCACAAACCTTATTATATCAATTTTTGGTATAAATATATATAAATATTTAAAAAAGTGTAAAGTCACTTTACACTTTTTTTAGCAATTTTGGTTCTAATTTTGTCTTGTTTTGTCGAATCGCTTGCAATTAAATAAAAAATAATATTTAATAACTTATCGAGACGAAAGATTATTATTTACAATAGCATACTCCTTACATATGTTAGTTTTAAAACCTAATCCTTTCTTAATACTTTCGTCTCATTTTTTTAATGATAAACTCTTATTTTTATTATATAAAAGTGATACCCTATCATTATTTGTAAGAATATAATTTGGTCCCACTAAATTATTATTTACATATGCCCCTAAAACAACATTAACAAAATCTTTTTTAGTTTTATAAGCAAAATCAATTATTGTTGAACCTTTAGCAAGTTCTATAGCATTACCATTTTCATCAAAAACATAAATGATATTACTAAACAATTCTTTTTGAATATGTTCAATAAAATCTTTATTATCTGGATATTCATCATTTAAATCACAAATTGTATTAAAAAATTGATAATGAGTTTTTAAGTCTGTAAGCATATTATCTTTTACATTTCTATCATCTTTATCCCAATAACCAGTAAGTCCATAAGAATTTGCCTTATCCATTTCAAATGTTCTAATTTGACATTGAATTAATCTATTAAATGGTCCAAAAATACTTGTATGAAGACTTTGATACATATTTGTTTTAGGACTAGAAATATAATCTTTGAACTTATAATTAAGTGGATGATATTTACTATGAATAAGTCCTAAAGACTTATAACAATCCATAACCTGCCTTACCACTACTTTAAGAGCCACTAAATCGTGCATTTCATCAAGAGTAAAACCCTTTTTCATTTTTCGATAAATACCATATATATTTTTAGTTCTAACTTTCATATCATTAGGAATATTATTATCTAAAAGAAAATTATGAATTACTTTTTCAAGTTCAAATATATTATCAGATTCATATTTTTCAAAATTATATTTTTGCTCTAATATATTATGATACTTTTCAGGTTCTAAATATTTAAATGATAAATCCTCAAGTTCAGTTTTTATATGATATGCTCCAATATAACTTGCAAGAGGAACATAGATATTCATAGTCTCTTTTGCTTTTTCTATTTGTTTTTCTGAAGTTTTGAAATCTAGTGTACGCATATTATGAAGACAATCAGCAAGTTTAATAATTAGTATTCTTGGATCATTAATTATACTAGTAATAATTTTACGCATATTTGCAAGATTTTCTTCCTCTTTTGTTTGAAAATTTATTTTTGTAAATTTAGTTACTCCTTCGACTAGGGTACAAACATTTTCACCAAATAAAGTAATTATTTCCTCTTTTGAGGCATTTGTATCCTCTAAAGTGTCATGTAAAAGTCCAGCACATACTGTATCACTATCTGCATGCATCTCCGCTAAAATATAAGCCACTATTAAAGGATGAATTATATAATCTTCACCACTTTGTCTTTTTTGACCTTTATGCTTTTCACTTGCAAAATTATAGGCCTGTTTAACACTTCCTATATCATTTAAATTATAACTACCAAATAGTTTAATAAGTAAATCCAAATTAACTCTATTCATACATACCCCACAAAAAAACTTAAGACTATCATAACAAAAAATATGCTATTTTGTAAATAAAAAGAAGTTATTTTTCTTTTTTAACTTCTTCTTTTTTAGGTTCATCAATTTTGAAACCATAATGTTTTCTAACTTTATTTTCAATTTCTGTTTTAAGTTCAACATTATTTCTTAAAAATGCTTTAACATTTTCTTTTCCTTGACCTATTTTTTCTCCATTATATGAATACCAAGCTCCACTTTTATCAATGATATCAATATCACTTGCAAGATCAACGATTTCACCTTCTCTTGATATTCCTTCACCATACATTATGTCAACACTTGCAGTTCTAAATGGTGGAGATACTTTATTTTTAACTACCTTAATGTTTACTTTATTTCCTACAACTGTATCACCAGATTTAATTTGTTCTCCTTTTCTTATATCAAGTCTAACACTTGAATAAAATTTAAGAGCTCTTCCACCTGGTGTAGTTTCTGGATTACCAAACATTATACCAACTTTTTCTCTTAATTGATTGATAAAGATACAAGTAGTCTTACTCTTATTCATATTTCCCGATAATTTTCTAAGAGCTTGACTCATAAGTCTTGCCTGAAGGCCAACGTGTGAATCTCCCATTTCTCCATCAATTTCAGCTTGAGGTACCAAAGCCGCAACAGAGTCAATAACAATTAAATCAACTGCTTCACTTTTAACTAGTGCATCACATATTTCAAGTGCTTGCTCACCAGTATCTGGTTGACTTAATAATAAATCATTAATATTTACACCTAAATTTCTGGCATACACAGGATCAAGAGCATGTTCAGCATCGATAAATGCTGCTCTTCCCCCTTTTTTTTGTACTTCAGCAATCGCCTGAAGTGCAATAGTAGTTTTACCACTACTTTCAGGTCCAAATATTTCAATGATTCTTCCAACGGGAAATCCTCCTACTCCTAAAGCAATATCAAGAGCAAGTGACCCAGATGAAGTAGTATCAATTTCGATATGTTCTTCATTACCAAGTCTCATTATGGCACCTTTTCCAAATTGTTTTTCAATATCAGCTAAAACCCCTTCTAAGATTTTATCCTTGTCTTTTTCATCTTTTGTTATTTTCATTTTTTACCTTTCTAAAACTCTGACATTTTCATTGTAACTTAATATCAAAAATATATCAAGTTATTTTGTCATTACAAATTAATTATATAATACCAATTTTTATTTGTCAAGTACAATTGTTCGTTTGGTGAAAAATAAAAAAAATAGTAAATTAATACTATTTATTTTGAAGCATATTTAATAAATCGATTTTAAACATTTCTTTTGAGGCATTTTGTTTAGAAATCATAATACCTTTATAAGTTGTAAGTTCACTTCTATGACCTTCTAAAAGTATATCTTCTGGTGTTAAAGTTTCAAGCATTACAATACCTTCTTTTTTATGAACAGTATATAAAAGTTTAACTTCACCATGAATTTGAGTAAATATTTTATCACTAGGAAGCTTTAATTCATAACTTTCAGTACCATTTTTCTTATTTTCAGAAACCTTCTCACCTACTAAATTACCATTTCTTAAAGATGGATAATATTCAAAAGTAAGTTTTTTAAAAGCTATCATATTATATTTCTTTAAAGCTCTTTCTAGTTTTCTAAACTCATTTTCATTAATATAATCTAAAACATATCCTTTCATTTTCCATTTCCCCCTTATTACGCTATAATAATAGCATAGTTATCAAATAATGTCAAGTTTACACCTCAATATTATTATTTACCCAATGGAACCTAATTATACAATGATTTTTATTTACTGTCAAATAAAAAGTGAAAATTATAATAATTTCCACTTAATTTCTACGATTTACCGATATTAAAGGCATATCTATTGTTAATTGTTTTATTCTTTCAATAATTCTACGTGCTTTAACATTATCAACATTATCTTTAGAGCAAGATAGATGTTTTTCAAGTTCATTTATATCTAAATTGCTTGTAAAAAATGTAGTTTTATGTTTATTCATTCTTTCTTGTAAAATAGTACCAAGAATCTCATCTCTTCCCCAATTAGTTACATTTTCAGCACCGATATCATCAAGTACAAGAATTTCTACATTTGAATAGTAACTTACCTTAATTTCTACTAAAGATAAATCCTCTTTTAAAGTTCTAAGTAATTCAGGGTAATACACTATTTCATATGAAATATGTTTTTTTATTTCAAGTTCATTTAAAAGGCAAGCAAGTAAAAATGTTTTACCACTTCCAAAACTTCCATGTAAATATAAACCTTTTGGACTAGACTTAATATTATATTCATCATAAAATTTCTTTAAAAATTTAATTAATTCTATCCTATTTTTATCAGATACATCAATATCTTTCATTCTAGCATTTTTAAGTTCATTATTTTCATCTTTTTCATTTAAAATATTTTCATATTCTTTTAACTTTTTACATTTTGCATAACCAAAACATAAAAAACTTTCTTTATTTTCTGGATAATATACATAACCTTTAATTTTATTTTTACATTCACTTAAACCAGGACATTTCTTACAATTGTGTAGTTCATTTAAAGTATCCTCTAAAGAAGATAAATTATTTTTTATTTCGGTTTCACTTATCTTAAATTTATTTATAAGTGTTATAAAATCAGGGTTATTTTTAAGTTCATTATATTTATCATTTAAAATATTTTCATTATAATTGCTTTTTATTTTTTCCATTACTTAAACTCCTTTAATAAATCAGTTAGTTCCTTTTGTTCTTCTTCAGTTGCATCATTTTTTTCAATCTTTGTATTAAACCAAGCTGGTTCACTAATTTTCTTATTTGAAACAGTTATCTTCTTATTTAACTTTTTATGTTCTTTTTCTGCAAACTTCATAGCTTCTTCTGCAGTTTTTAAATCAGCCCTTTTCCATTGACCTGCAATAGTTTCTACATAAGCAGTTGTAAGGCGATTATTATTTTTACGAAGGCAATAATCGAGTAATACATTTACAACAGCTGGAGTAAGTTCTAAATCAACCAAAAGATTTTCTACAAGTTTTAAATCTTTAGCTGTAGGACTTGCACCTTTATTTTTATATTTTAAAAAGTCATAAGGACTAATGCTTTCAAACATTTGAACAATTTGAGCATGAAGTGAGTTATCTCCACTTGCCTTTTTTAAGTACTCTGGTTGAGTTCTATAAACAAGTGTTGGCATACTATTTGAGGATAAATTATATTTCTTTCGAGCATTAATTCTAAGTTCATTTTTATCAATCATTCCAAATTCATTTAAACTATTGCGCAGTAGTTCGATTATTTGTAAAGTATCAAAGTTATATATAAATGACAAATTATCAATTAACTCTCTAGCCTTTTTATTAAGTGCTTTTTCAGATAAAACACTTTTTGGTATCGATGATGTAATTAAATCATAATCGATTTTACTATTTAAACTAACAGCATTTGAGCATCTTTCTTTAGCACCATCTTTCGGAGCATATGAAGAAGAAATAAATACTTCATCCATTTTTTTAGTAATTTCTTCATAACCAGAATAATCACTTCTTTTCTTTTGAAAAAACTTAAATAATTTATCATATTCATCAGGTCCAATATTACTATAAAGTACCATATTAAGTATTGGATGATTAAAAAACTCTGATGGTAAAAGTGGACTATAAAGTTCATAAATATAAGATTTTACATCACCAGGTTTTACATATGTTTTTAAAAGTCCTACAGCCTCAAGAGAGTAAAATGCACTTTGAACATTTTCTTTTGTATCATTTAAAAGTGAAATTAAATGTTGATGAATTTCTTCTTCACTCTCTTCCTCTTTTAAAGATAAATCTTGCCACAAAATAAGATATAAAGAAACCGCTAAGCTTCCAATAATAGGCATATAAAAAGATATTAAGTTTTTCTTGTCAACATCACTTAAAATAGTCTTATTTATAACTTTATATTTATCTGCAGGTAAAAACATATTTTCCTCCTACAAATATTATAAGATATAAAAATTAAAATCACAATAAAAAAAGATAACCAATTTGATTATCTTCCTAGAGTTTCTTCTTGTTCTTCTTTAAGAGCTTTGCCCATAATTTGAATTTTAATATTTCCATTTGGAGTTTGGCAATCAACTACAGAACCTAATTCTTTTCCATAAATAGCCATACCAATTGGAGATGAAGTTGTAACAACATTTGGTTGATACTCTTCAATATGGTTTACAACTTTTACTGTATTTGATAAAACAGTACCATCAGCAAATGTAATTAATAAATCAATTGTATCTCCATCGTTTACTAAATTTTCATTAGCAAGTGTTGGATCAACAATTTCAGCAGTAGCTAGTTCTTGATTAATTTGCATTATTTCTTTGTTTGTAGTATCTTCCATTTGAGAAAGTAAAGCAAAGTATGGTTCATTAGAATCATATCCAGCACTACCTTGGAAATCATTTCTTTCATTTCTGATTTTCTCTAATCTACTCTTTAAAAAATCTATTCTTTCGTTCTTTTTTTGAGCTTCCTCAACTGTTAATCTCATTTCTACCTTCCTTTCACTATTATAAATATAGCATAAATTTTAAGAGTTTTCAACAACAAGTTTTCTACTCAATATAATATTTGAATCAATATATATAGAGTTTGTCTTTCCATTCCATTCAACACTATGACCTAATAGTTCTAATACTTCTCTAAGAGGTACAAATATTTCTCCGTTATTTTCAAATGAATTGACACTCAAATTATAATGATTATCTTGCACTTGAATTACGTTAGTACAAGGATAAAAAGTTAAATATTCATTATTATTTTTTAAAACTATTTTGCCTTCTTCAAAAGACATCTCAAATTCTAACATTCTTGCAATATCAGTTAATGAATAATAATTAGTTCCACCAATCTTAATCGAAGATCTATATGGAAAATATTTTCTATTCTTCACTATTAAATTACATTCATTTTTTTCTAAATTTTGTTGTTCATTTAAAGTTTCACTAGCAACACCATTAATTAAATCAATCATTTTATTACTATAAGTTTCAATAAATTTATCATGGTCATTTGAGGGCCAAGGAAACTCTAAAAGCATACCTTCAGCACCAATTGTTGTAGTCCATGAAGAATAATATCCACTTCCATATCCTCCACAGTAAGGCAAATAAAAGTTTTGACTAAATTTTTGATAAAGATTATAACTTCCATAATAACCATTTAACCATCCATGACAATCTATCACAATATCAGGTTCTATTTTAATTGTAACATCTCTTAAAGCCTGCGATTCAACAGCACTAAAAGGTTCTTGTGAGTAATATCTTGCACTACCATTTTTTTGATGATAATAATCAAAATCTCTATTTAAGTCTACACCAGTACTTGTGCATCTTCCATAACCATTATTTGTATATCCTTCATAAGTACCATCAGGATTAGAGCATTTAATTATATAAAGTTCATAAGAGCCAAGTTTATCATAATTTTCTTCATAATAAGATATTATGTTTTCAGCTATTTTTACTAGTAATTGTCCATCATAATCAAAAGCATCCTCGAACCCATGAATTGCAAAATTCAAAAGAAGCTTTTTGCTATTTAAATTTTGTTTTTCATTTTCAATGTGATAGTAATTTAATTCTCTACCAAGCTGGCTTTCCCCATATTTTTCTTCTTCATAAATGTATGGCACATCAAGTGTTTTTGCCTTTGCGTTAATAGTAAATGCAGTAAGAAGTGTATTAAAAGCAAGAGCACTAGCTACCAATTTTTCTTTTTTCATTGTACTCTCCTTACAATAAAAATATCAAAAAATTTTTAATTTGTAAAGAAAAAATTAACAATTTGTCTGCTTTACAAAATATGTAAAGTCTATAGAATTATTTGTAAGTTCACTTTGGTCTAAATTATTTATATAAAAATTAGTTATTATATTATATTCTTCATGTGTATTAGGTTTAACTTTAAAAGTATAAAGAATTATTTCATCATCCTTTTCAAAAGAAGGTATTTCTTTTTCATCGCTTAAACCTTCGATTAAAAAAGTAAGTTCTTTATTATTTTCATCTACACCTTCAGTTTTATCATAATTTCCATCTGCTTTTAAAATATAATTTAAACATACATCACTATTACTATTTGTTTCATAAGTTATATATGCTTTTGATTTTAAAGTAGTCTTTTTATCTAAAAAATCTATATTTGAATTTATATAATTATTATCATAATTAATATACAAAAAAGAATTAACTGGAGATTTAATATCATTAATTTCAATTTTCTTTTTATAACAAAAATATGCTCCAATAGAAAGAAATATAAATGTTAATAAAGTTAATATTATTTCTTTTTTCATTTTACACCTTGGCATTTTTTACAATAATATGTACTTCTTCCATCAATTTTTGTTTTTAATATTATTTCATTACATACTTTACAATGTTTACCATCATTTTTATGAACAAGTAAATAGTCTTGATAACTACCAGCATGATTTAAAGAAAATGTATAACTTTTAATAGTGGTTCCTTTATGTTTAATTGAATCATCTAGTATTTCTTTAGAATATTTTAAAATATTTTCTAAATCATTTTTACTAATATCTTTACCTTTCATAAAGGGATTAATTTTTGCTTTAAATAAAATTTCATCAGCATAAATATTTCCAATACCAGATAATATACTTTGATCTAGCAAAATAGTTTTTATACATTTATTTGACTTATTTATTTTATGTAATATTTCATCATTATACTCTGCATTATTTGCATCAGGTCCAATATTTTTAAAATAATCATCAAGATCATTCTTATTAATTAATTTCATTCTTCCAAACTTACGAGTATCATTATATCTTAATGTGAAATTTTCAAAATAAAATATAACGTGTTCATGTTTAGATATTTCTTCATTTAAAGGTTTAATATTAAATTTACCTTCCATACGAAGATGTGATATTAAATAGTATTTGTCAAGTACGAATATTAAATATTTACCTTTTCTTTGAATATCAATAAAAAAGTTATTAATAAGTTTTTTCTTAAATTCATTTATATCATTTTCAATCATTTTAGGATATAAAATATCTATATTAATTATTTTTTTATTCAAAATGTTTTGTTTTAAATAATTTCTAACTGTTTCTACCTCAGGAAGTTCTGGCATATTTCCTCCTTACTTTAAATCATACCAATTAGTTCCAACATCAGTACTTACCTTAAGTGGCACTGATAGACTAACTATATTTTCCATTGCATCTTTTACAATGTTTTCAACTTTTTCTAGTTCTTCATTTTTAACATCAAATATAAGTTCATCATGAATTTGTAACACTAATTTACTTTGAATATTTTCCTTTGTAAATATTTCATCAACTTTAATCATTGCCATTTTAATAATATCGGCAGCACTACCTTGAATTGGTGTATTAATAGCCATTCTTTCACCTGATTTTCTAACCATAAAATTAGCATCATTTATTTCACTAATAACTCTTTTTCTTCCATAATTTGTATAAACATAACCATTTTGTTTAGCAAATTCTATCATTTTTTCCATATACTGTTTTACTTCAGGGTAAAGATGATAATACTTTTCAATAAACTCATCTGCTTCTTTTTTAGATATATGAAGATTTTCACCAAGACCAAAACCACTTATTCCATATACAATTCCAAATATTACTGCTTTTGCAGCACTTCTTTCTGCTTTGGTAACATCTTTTATATCTTTATTATGAATATCGGCAGCAACCTTTGCATGAATATCTCCACCCGCATTAAAGGTATCAATCATTGGTTTAGAATTTATTGTTGAGGCAAGAATTCTTAACTCTATTTGTGAATAATCTAAACTTAGAAATACATCATTACTTGGTAAAAATGCTTTTCTAATTTGTTTTCCTTCCTCGGTTTTAACAGGAATATTTTGAAGATTTGGATGAATCGAAGAAAGTCTTCCTGTTCTTGCTACCGTTTGTTTAAATATTGTATGAATTTTACCATCCACTATATATTCTTTTAAGCCATCAATATAAGTGGATTTTAATTTAGATAATCCACGGTATTCTAAAATCAAATTAATAATTGGATGAACATTTGCAAGTTTTTCTAAAGATGCTTCATCTGTTTTATAGCTAGTTTTATTTTTTTTACCTTTACCTACTTGCATCTTTTCGAAAAGAATCTCTCCAAGTTGTTTTGGAGATGAAATATTAAATACTTCGCCTGCATACTCATATATCTTTGCTGTGATTTCTTCGAGTTTTTTAGAAATAACTTCTTTTTGATTATCCAAAATTTCACTTGATACTTTAATTCCCTCTTTTTCCATTTTAAGAAGCACTTTTGAAAGTGGAAGTTCGATTTTTTCATAAATTTCCTCTTGTTTATTTTCTTTCAAAAGATTATAATTATTCTCATAATTTTCAAATAAGAATTTTAACTTTAATAGTTCATATTGAATATATTCAGGTGTTCCATAAATTTTAAGTAAATTATTTATTTTTGGTATTTCAAAGCCACATTTTATTGCGGTAAATGAAATATCATCCTTAATATTATCTCCATTTAAATATGAGCAAAGTGAATAATCAAGATAAACATCGAAATTACTATTTAATAAATACTGACATTTTTTACTATCAAAACATACTACCCTTTTATTAGTTAAATTTAAATACTTAATATTTTCTTTGGAAAAATAATAGAAAAATTTACCATCGTATAATGAAGCACTTACTATATTTGCACATGTATAATCTTCATTATCACATTCAATATATAAAGAAACTATATCATTTGTTACAACATTAATATTTTCATTTACTGAAATAAAATTTATTTTTTCATTCTTTTTTTCTTTTGTAAGATTACTTAAAAGTGAAGTAAATTCTAGTTTAGAAAATACATCATATAATAGTTCATTATTAGGTCCATCATATTTCAAATCATTTAAAGATATTTTAAGAGGAACATCACAATATATAGTGGCTATTTTTTTTGACATAAAAGCATCCTCTTTAAAGGTAACAAGTTTATCATGAGTACTACCCTTTATTTCATCAATATGTTCATATAAATTTTCAATTGTTTGATATTCCTTTAAAAGTTTAATAGCACCTTTTTCACCAATACCTTTAACACCTGGAATATTATCTGAACTATCTCCCATTAAAGCTTTTAAATCAATCATATTAATAGGATCTACACCATATTCCTCTTTAAAAGTTTTTTCATTAAAACGAATAAATCCTGTTTGTTTAAGAAGTTTAACATCAGTTTCAAAATTTATAAGTTGAAGTAAATCTTTATCTGATGAAATTATTGTAGCATCAAAATCAGCATCTTTAGCACACATTTTAACTAAAGTTCCTATAATATCATCTGCTTCATAAGGTTCAAGTTCTAAATATTTAATACCCATTGCTGAAAGTATTTCTCTTGCATAAGGCATTTGCATTTTAAGTTCATCTGGAGTGTTTTGTCTTCCCTCTTTATAAAAAGAAAATTCTTTTTTACGAAAGTTTTTACCAATATCAAAAGCCACGGCTACATATGATGGATTTTCATCCTTAATTATTTTATTAATCATATTTGTAAAGGAAAATAAGGCATTTGTAGGAAGTCCCGTACTTGTTTTCATATTTGCTCCACTATAAAAAGTTGCATAATAACTTCGAAACATTAAATTATTTCCATCAATTAAAATTATTTTTTTCATTTTTACCTCCTTAAACTTTTATCATTTGTAAATTCTTTTGCATTTACATATATTGGATCAATATTTGGATTATATCTATTTTCTAAAGTATAACCAAAATATTTTACATAATCTTTTGCTATAACAAGCATAAATGTTGTATCAATTATTTTATTTTCATTTTCAATCCATGTATGTCTTCCGTCTGGTGAATTAACTGTTCCAATTAAAAATGTATTTGTACCTCCACATAAATAAGGGTTATCAAGGGAATAACTAACTTGTTTAGCGCATACTGTACAGTAACCTAAATTAGCACCATCTCTAAATACTTCACAAAATGAATTTACTCCTCTTGATCTTATATTTTGCATATCAAGTTTTTCCCATAAACCTTGTGAAAACCCAGATACTTTTCCACTTTCGATACCTTCATCTATAATTTTTTTAAATTCAGGATTACTTGCATATAACTCCTTTAATATATCATAACATTTATAATTTTCTGTTCCCTTAACTATTAACTTATCTAGCATATCTTACTCCCATATATATAGTATACCATAGATTTTAACATTTAATAAAAAGAATATAACTTAGCAATGTTATTTAATTTCTTTTTGTGTAATTTTAATTAATGTGACTATATTTAGGTTTTAATAGCATAATTACTAAAATTATTATCATTTTTCCTTTTTTTCTGATTATAATATTAATAGTCGGAGTAATAATGTAGCCTAGTTTTTAAAACTAATACATTATCAAATTATGGTATGCTTCGATTTGACACATTATAGTTTTTATGTTACAATGTAGTCATTAAAGAGGCAAAAGCGTTGGTACAACAAGGTTGCCTCTTTTTTTATTTTCTTTGATATATTTTTATAAAATTATTTTTACCAACTAAAATAACACTATTTAGCCAAGAATAATCAGGTTTACTTAATGCATTTTTTATTTGATGCACTGCTTCACCATTTGTTAAATCACATTCTTCCCTTAACAATGAAATAATTACATTTCTTGTCTGACCTTTTGCTTGGTCTAAAGAATGAGTTATCTTATGTTTTTTACTTTTGATATTATTACTTTTTTTGGGAGCTTTTACATCATAATATCTTTTATTTGTATGTAATAATTTATTATAATATTCAGCATCCGGTGTTCGTACACCTTTTTCTTGAACTCTATGTATCATATTAAATTGTCCACCTATTTTATTTTGAATTTGTTTTAATGTTATTCTTTCAATATCAGTTATATCTTTCATATCAAAAGATGCATTTTTTAAATTATATTTTAAATATCTAGATATTTCAGGTATTGGATTATCATTTGGAGTAGCCATTTTTATTAATTCATCCGTGATATCTTTATATAGCATTTCTTGGTTTAAAATCATCTCGCTTATATTTTCTCCCTTCATATATTTTTATTACCGGAAAATTTCTGATTTCCTCCTTTTTTTTGTTAAATTTCTTTAAAAAGATTAAAATTTTACATGATTTTGACATTTTCAAATGATTTATTTGACATTATTTTACAATTAAAAAAATGTAAACTGTTTTACATTGAGATATAAAAAAATAACTAGATTAATTTCTAGTTATTCAATAGTTATAATTTTATTTTCTTTTAGACTTTTTTGAACATCTATTACTCTTTGATTAGAGGATCCTTTCCATTTTAAAGTTGGATTATGAAGACTATTTACAAACTGACCATCCACTAAAACATCAATGTAGTTTAGTACTTCTTTACCTTTTAAATCTTTATCAAATAGAAAACCACTCCATACCCATAAAGTTTTATTAGGGTATTTTTCTTTAAAGGCTTTAGCAAGTTTAGTAGTACCCTCAATATTATTTGGATGTAATGGTTCTCCACCCAAAATAGAAAGTCCAGTAATAAAGTCTTTTGAACAAAGTTCTAGCACTTCCTCAATTGTTTTTTCAGTAAACTCATTTCCTCCATCAAAATCCCAAGTTTCTTTATTAAAACAATTTTCACAGTGAAATTCACATCCTTGCATAAATATTGAAACTCTTACCCCTGGTCCATTAGAAATGTCCATTTTTCTAATTTTATGATATCTCATATTTAAGCATCCTTATTATCTATGTGCATTACTCTTTCTTTTATTTCTTCGGTTCTACCTTTATTCCAAAAGTTAGTTCCAATATAACCACAAGTTCTACGTGCAACATTTAATTTGTCATGATCTCTGTTTCCACAGTTTGGACAATACCATTCTAGATTATCATCAATTAAGATTTCACCAGTATAACCACATGCTTGACAATAATCTGATTTTGTATTAAGTTCAGCATACATAATATTATTATAAATGTATTCAATTACCTCCATAACAACATCTAAATTATTTTCAAGATTTGGAGTTTCAATATAACTAATTGCTCCTCCTGGAGAAAGTTTTTGAAACTCACTTTCAAGTTTTAATTTAGTAAAGGCATCAATTTCCTCGAATACTGGTACATGATATGAATTAGTAATATAATTTCTATCTGTAATACCCTTAACAACACCAAATCTATCTTTTAAACATTTAGCAAATTTATATGTTGTTGACTCAATTGGAGTTCCGTATACTGAATAATCAATATCTTCTTCCTCTTTCCATTTTTTACATTTATCGTTCATATATTGCATTACTTTTAAACCAAATTCTTTACCAACTGATTCATCAGTATGAGAATGTCCTGTCATATATTTTACACATTCATAAAGTCCTGCATAACCAAGTGAAATTGTTGAATAACCGTGATGTAAAAGATCATGAATACTTTCGCCTTTACCAAGTCTTGCAAGTGCTCCGTGTTGCCATAAAATTGGTGCTACATCGCTTGTAACTTTTGAAAGTCTTTTATGTCTTATCTGAAGTGCTCTGTGACATAGTTCTAGTCTATCGTCAAATATTTTCCAGAATAGTTCCATATCTTTATCTGATGAAAGTGCAACATCAGGAAGATTAATAGTAACAACACCTTGATTAAATCTACCATAGTATTTTGGATTACCTTTTTCATCAACATATGGAGTTAAGAAACTACGGCATCCCATACAAGGATAACATTGACCATTTCCATTTTTATCAATTTTAAGTTCTTTCATAATCTTTTCAGAAATATAATCTGGAACCATTCTTTTAGCAGTACATTTAGCGGAAAGCTGAGTTAAATAATAATATTTACTACCTGGTTTAATATTATCTTCCTCAAGAACATATAAAAGTTTTGGAAATGCTGGTGTAATATAAACACCTTTTTCATTTTTCATACCTTGAATTCTTTGTTTTAAAACTTCCTCAATAATCATTGCAAGTTCATCTTTATATTCATTAGTTTCTCCAAGATACATACATACACTTAAAAATGGTGCTTGACCATTAGTCGTAGTCATTGAATTTATTTGATATTGGAATGTTTGAACTCCATCAGTAATTTCTTTTTTTAAATCCTCTTTTGCATATTTTTCAGCATCTTCTTTTTTAAATTTTCTTGCTTTATATTTATCTAAATATCTTTCATAACTACATCTAACAAATGGTGCTAAATGAGTAAGAGTTATAGTACATCCTCCATATTGTGATGATGATACAGCAGTAATAATTTGTGTAGCAATAGTCATTGCGGTTAAGAATCTATGAGGTTTTTCAATCATAACTCCATTAATATTTGTCCCATTTTGAAGCATATCCTCAAGGTTAATTAAATCGCAATTATGTAGTGCATTTTGAGCAAAATAATCAGCATCATGGAAATGAATAATACCTTCATCGTGAGCTTTTACAATATCCTCAGTAAGTAAAAATCTACGAGTAATATCAGTTGAGGTAATACCTGCTAAATAATCTCTTTGAGTTGTAACTATCTTAGCATTTTTATTAGAATTTTCTGTATTCCAATATTCACTCTCACCATCTATTAATTCTTTAATGGATAAATCTGTTGTATTACTTTTTCTTACTAATTCTCTTGTATATCTATAAGTTATATATTCTTTTGCAAGAGCATATTTTCCAAGAGCCATTAGTCTATATTCTATAATATCTTGAATATCCTCAACAAGCATTCTTTTTTTCTTTAATCCTTCAACATATTTTACAATATTTCTAATTTGAATATCACTTACTCTATCTTCTTCAGCAACTTCTTCATTTGCCTTTTTAATTGCAAGTTCAATTTTTTCTGGACAATAATCAACAATATGTCCATCTCTTTTAACTATTTTCATAAATCCACCTTCCTCTAACATAACTAAACTATAACACATTTTTAAAAAAAATATTGTTGCAATTGCAACATAATTAAAAAAATGATAAAATTTTACATGAGAGGTGTAAATGATAAAATTATTTGATAAAATATCTGATAAAGAGAAAAATAAATTAATTAACTATCTCGAAGGATTGTACTATACTTTTAAAAAAAATGATAATATATCCAAAATACTAAAAGATCATATAATTGGTATAATAATTAAGGGAAATGCTAAAATTATTCATACAGATTATAATGGAGATAAACTTATAATCGAAGAGCTTTACGAAGATGACATTTTTGGTTCTAACCTATCATATTTATATAACAAAGAGTATGATATGATTGCAAACGAAGAAACAACAGTTTTAGTATTTGACTATGATTTAGTAATAAATACTAATTTAAATCAAGAATATTTTAATATATTTTTAAAAAATATTATGATTATTTTAAATGATAAAATTAGAAAAAGAAATGATAGGCTTCAGATAATATCTAAAAAGACAATTCGTGATAAACTTCTTGAATACTTTGATATTGAAAGTCAAGCTCATGGAAGTAGTATAATTTATTTAACTATTTCTTTTTCTGAACTTGCAGATTTTCTAGCAATTGATCGAAGTGCAATGCATAGAGAACTTAAAAATTTAAAGGAGGAAGGTATAATAGATATTAAAGATAAAAAAATTATTTTATTATATCGTCACTCATTTGCTATCTAATCTTTTTTAAAGTATAATATATTTGAAAGGAAGAATAAAAATGTTTGAAAATAAAAAAATTCATATGATAGGTATCGGTGGTATCTCTATGAGTGGTATTGCTGGAATACTTTTATCATTTAACTGTAAAATTACTGGTTACGATGCTGGAGTTACTGATATAACAAAATCATTAAATGAAAAAGGCATCGAGGTAAGTAATAAACCAAATTTAGAAAATGTTAAAAATGCAGATATAGTTGTTTATACCGCTGCTATTCACGAAGATAATGAAGAATTAAAATATGCAAGAGAAAATAATAAATTAGTTTTTGAAAGAAGTACGTTCTTAGGAATTCTTATGAAAGAATATGAAAATGTATTATGTATTTCAGGAACCCATGGTAAAAGCACAACAACAGGTATGGTTAGTACAATTTTTGTAAAAGCAAATCTTAATCCCACAATAATGATTGGTGCTCACCTTCCTATAATAAATTCTAATTATAATGTTGGAACTAAAAAATATTTTATTGCAGAATCTTGTGAATATGTAGATAGTTTTTTAGACTTTTACCCTACAAGTGAAATAGTTTTAGATATTGATGATGATCATTTAGATTATTTTAAAAATATTGATGGTATTATTTCCTCATTTAGAAAATTTGCAGATAAGCTTGATAATAATGGTAATTTAATTGTAAATAATGATGATGAAAATACAATTAAAATGGCTAATGGTTATAATAAAATAACATATGGTATTAATAATAATTCAAATTATATGGCCAAAAATATAGAATATGATGATGCAGGACACCCTACTTATGATTTATATATTGATAATGAATATATAGATAAAATATCTTTATCAGTAACAGGTAAACATAACATTTATAATTCACTTGCTGCAATTGCTATGTGCATGCTTTATAATATAGATATTAACTTTATAAAGGAAGGACTTTCTTCATACACAGGTGTAGGAAGAAGATTTGAATTTTTAGGTAAATGTAATGGTGCTTTTGTTTATGATGATTATGCTCACCACCCTAGTGAAATTAAAACAACACTTGATTCTGTAAAGAAAACAAAACATAATAAAGATTATGCTATATTTCAATCACATACATATTCAAGAACAATTCAGCATTTAAAAGAATTTGCTGATGTACTTTCAAACTTTGATAATATTATAATTGCTCCAATTTACCCCGCTAGAGAGGAAAATATTTGGAATGTCAAAGAAAGTGATTTAGTAGATTTAATAAAAGAAAAGAACCCAAATGTAATTTATTTAGATTCATTTGATAAAATTGAAAAACATATAAAAAATATAGTTTCAGAAAATGATTTAGTTATAACAATTGGTGCTGGACCTGTAAATGAAGTTGCTAAAAATTTAGTAAAGGAATAATATGAAAAATAGTGATTTAGATAAACCAAAAGTAAGAAATAACAGCACTTTAATATTAATATGTTCAATACTTTTAACAATATTAATAATATTTATGGCATTTTACTTTATAAGAAGTGAAAAGAAAAATGAATTTGATAAACTTTATAATCAAGATTATTATGTAAGAGTTAATTTTGGTGAAACCACCAAAGGAAATAATTTAACAGATAAAGGTACCTTTTTAAAGGAAACTAACATTGATAAAAATTATTATTTATATATAACAAAATCAAATGTAGTTTATGCATATTATACAGATTATTTTTATATTTTTGATCCACTTCATGGTTACCATATTGACTTTAAAAAAGAGCTTACTGATGATGAAGTTCAAAATATTTTAAAACAAATTGATAGTAATAAAGAAACTACTTTATTTAATAAAAATAAAGATGATTATTTAATACTTCGTTATAATAATGAAAATTATTATATGAATAAAAAGTTGCTTCAGCAAATACTTCAGGAATATGAAATTATTTTAGAAATCAAATAAAAAGGCCAAAAAGCCTTTTTTTTATAATAAATTATCCAATTGATTTAAATAATTATCAAGTATTTTTATAATATTTTCAAAAGATGTTTCTTTACATATCATATTTTTTATTTCACTACTACCCTCTAGGCCTTTTAAATAATATAGAAAATGAGTTCTTATTTCAAGTACTGCATTTTTTTCACCTTTTTCAGAAACTAAATTAGTTAAATGTCTTTTCATCATTTCTATTTTTTCTTTATAAGTAACTTTTTTAGGTAATTTTCCTTCATTTAAATAATCATTACATTCTTTGATGAGCCATGGATTTCCAAGAAGTCCTCTTCCTATCATTACTAAATCACAACCAGTTTCTAAAAGCATTTTTTTAGCCTCATAACAAGATGTTACATCACCATTTCCAATTACAGGTATATTTACACTTTCTTTAACCTTTTTAATTAAGGACCAATCACTATGACCTGAATATCCTTGACTTCTGGTTCTTGCATGAAGGGTTATTGCACTTGCACCAGCTTTTTCACATATTTTTGCGACCTCTATACAATTTATACTATTTTCATCCCAACCACTTCTTATTTTAACAGTTACAGGACAAGGAACACTCTCTTTTACAGCTTTTACTATTTCATATATTTTTTCAGGGTTTTTTAAAAGTGCACTACCCGCTTGTGATTTAATAGCTATTTTAGGTACAGGACACCCCATATTTATATCAATAATATCCGGATGCATATATTCATAAACTTTTTTGGCCGCAGTGCAAAAACTATCTTTATCAGAACCAAATATTTGTTGTGATATTGGTCTTTCTCTTTCATCCATATTAAGAAGTTTTTTAGTTTTTTCATTACCAAACATTATAGCTTTATCTGATACCATTTCACCAACTACTAAAGCAGCACCAAACTCTTTACATATCATACGATATGTTTTATTTGTTATTCCAGCCATCGGAGCAACTACTATCTTACCATTTATTTCTACATTACCTATTTTAACCATAAAAAAATCTTTCCTTTTCAAGAAAGATTATAACATTTCTAACCTACTGTGTAAACATCGTTATATGTTCCACTACCAGATAGCTTGGCTTTAGAGGATAGAGAAACGACGGGACGGGCGCCACTTGCATGAACCACTTCATTACTAGCCAGATTGCCAAATAAATTCACAGTAAACTCACTAGCAAAACTGAAAGAAAAAGGCGACCCCAACCAATAACTTTCGTTTGTATACAAGTAATAAGAACTATTGTCAGAGTTTTGTTGTCCACCCGCCATTGCTACCTCATCTGCTGTTATAAGTCCTACTGGATATGTTAAAGCTCCATTTCCATTACTTGTATTTACTGTGAATTTATCACTTGCTGTTGGACATGTTAATATTGGTATTTTATTTATATACAATCTATCTCTTGCTCCATAGCGATATGTTGCTCCAGTTGATGTCCATGCAGCTGTTTGTGTGGAGCCTGCACTTCTATCATTACAGAATATTTGGTCTTGTGATACTAAACTGTTATCTTTTAATGTTGTTCCTGCATACCACTTATCTATTTGTTGTTTTATTATGCTATTGTATACTGTATTTCCATTTACTGTACAACTTGCATTTGTTCCATCACATTTTCCATAACCGTGTTGTTGACCATCTATATATTGATAACCTACATATTCTGCTTTATCCATACTATCATTAAAGGTACTTGTACTTATTTGTGTTCCTAGTCCTGTCATCACTGTCGCTGTAGCACTTGTTGGAGCAGTAGTACCAGAATATATCATTCTTATACTACCATCACCATTAATTCTTATTATTCGCCAATACATGTCGGCTGTAGTAAATGTTGCTTTTTCAGTTAAAGGAGTACCACCTCCTGCTTGACATAAAGTTTCATTAATTCCAACTCCATACATACCTTGAGACATACACATATTTGTAGATAAGCATTCTTCTTGATTTTTTACTTTTCTTATATTAAGCTCATCGCCAACTATTTCAGCGTATAATACCTCGGAATTATTATACATGCATTTATTAGGTTCTTTTCCAAATCTTACCCAATTATTATTTACTGCACCTCTATAATAATAACTTGTACCTAAATCATCAGCTTTTTTATACACGCCTTTATCGCTTGCGGTTGTTACATTTGCAAATTCACTTTCATCAAGTTCAGTTATACTACTTTCCCCACCATTATTTTTTAGTATAGTTAATGCTGCACCATCACTTGTTTCACATTTATGATTTGTTACATATATTTTTCCAGTAAATGATTTTCCCTCTAAAGAAGATTGTGATATTGTAAGATTATAATATTTTCCCGTTATTGATATATTTTGGGTAGTAAGTGATCCCATACTTGAAATAGAGGCTCCACTTACTAGAGTTCTTTTTAGTCCACTCCAACTTGAATCATAATCAAAGTTCTTTTCATTTGCAAAATTATTTGTTCCATTTACATTTGATACTTGTAATGTGATTTCTTTATTACCATTTTTTGTAGTCGGACTTTTACCATATACATTACTTCCTGCATCATATTCATAAACTATGTCATATGTACATGTTGTAAGTAAGTTTGCTGCGCCAGTTAAATTTACTGTTAGTGTTGCAGTATTTTCTGCTGCTGCTATTTCATTATTTGAGGCTGTTTGACTCATATTTGCCGCTGGTACTTGTAAATTTAATTGTGTTGCATTTGAAATAAATGTTGCATCTCCAGGTGAAACTGCATTAATATTTACCGCTACATTATTATTTAAATTTACATTAAATGTTCCAAAATATGCAAATGAAGCAACTCCTATAATAATTATTAATAATACTGAGGCAAACACTGCTAGTGATTTTGTTATTTTACTTTTTTCCATAATATCCACCTATCCCTTATAAATACTGGGGTCATTTTTCTCTTATCTTATACATATAGGAAAATTTAATGCTTATTTTACAGAATATGGTACTAGATTTTTAAATAAATTGATAGTATAATTTAATAGTAAGGTACGAAAATACGAGGGAGTTTTTTCTCAAATGTATAAGATTTAAGAAAATACGAACAAGGTAAATACTGGGTTAGTGAGAAAATTGGGTTATAAAAAAAACTCAAAATTTTTTATTTTTTTGAGTTCTTTAAATAGATTATTTTATAGCATAAGTATTCTTTTTAAGTGGTTTAAAGCCTACACTAATTAGTTCATCCATTGTAACTATTTTATTATTTAAGGCTTCTTTAATAGTGTAACTTTTACCATTTACTGTAACAATTACATTATGACTTTTTATACAAGTAAAATAATAATCTTGATAATAAAATTCTAATGCCATAGCACACTCTCCATTAGATCTATCTTCGATTGTAATAGTTTTTTCATTTATAATATCTTCTTTAGGATCTTGTGGTATAACTATGTCATTAATAATAGTTTTTTCTTCTTTAACTGGATCAATATTCTTTTCTACTTCTTTTGGATTTATTTCTTCATTTGGAATAGTTATATTTGATTTATAAGAGGAACTATTATTATCTATATTATAAAATCTAATAGTAATCTTTTTGTTATTATCAACTTCCTTATTAACTGTATCTTCTTTAACTTTTGTAAAGGCATTTGATAACTTTATATTATTATCATTAACTATTGATACTGTAACAAGACTATTTTTATAATCTTTTATAAAAATTCCAATTATAGAAAATTCTATAACAATTAAAGTAATAAGAATTGTAGTTACTTTTTTTGTATTCATAATAACCCCCTTATTTCTTAGCTATTTCTTTATTAATGTTTATAATTTCTACATTATTTGAATTAATTTTATCTAAAGAATAATTATGTATATTGATATCTTTACAATATGCATAAAGTGCTCCAGAAATTAAACAAATTAGTATACTCATAACAGAAACAGTCATAAAATATGTACTTTTTTTCATTAACTTTCCCCCCTTAAGTAATTTAATTATAGCATATTTTTTTAAAAATGTAAAGTATGTGTAAAATAGTCATTATATTTAATTTTTTTAATATACTTAAATGGAGGTATTTTACTTTGGGACTAAATGATAAAGAGGTTTTAGAGTTAAGAAAAAAATATGGTAGTAACGAAATTACAAGAAAGAAAAGTAATACATTTTTTAAGATACTATTGGAGTCATTATCTGATCCAATAATAAAAATACTTTTAATAGCACTTTCTATTAAAATAGTTTTTTTATTTAAAAATTTTGATTGGTATGAAACACTTGGAATTGTTATTGCAATCTTTTTAGCATCATTTATTTCTTCGATAAGTGAATATGGTTCTAATAAAGCATTTGAAAGATTATTCGAAGAAAGTAGTAAATTATCTACAAAAGTATATCGTAATGGAAAACTTACCACTATTTCCTCAAAAGAAATTGTTATAAATGATTTACTCGAAGTTGCTTCTGGAGATAAAATATGTGCAGATGGTATTATTAAGGAAGGAAGTTTGCAAGTTGATGAATCCTTTATTACTGGTGAAAGTAAGGAAGTAAATAAAAAAATTGGTGATAAAGTTTATAGTGGAAGTACAATATATAAAGGTAGTGCTAAAATAAAAGTAACTGAAATTGGTGATAAAACATTTATGGGAAGTATTTCCTCTGGTGTACAAGAAAAAACATGTGAAAGTCCTCTTAAAACAAGACTTAGAGTACTTGCAAAAAGTATTAGTAAACTTGGTTATATTGGAGCCTTTTTAGCAAGTTTTGCCTACCTTTTTATGCAAATTGTTGTTAAAAATAATTTTAATTTAGAACTTATTATTGAAACAATTAAAAATATACCACTTATGCTTAACTATTTATTTTATGTTCTAACTTTAACTGTAACTATCATTATTGTGGCAGTTCCCGAAGGACTTCCTATGATGATTACTTTAGTACTTTCATCTAATATGAAGAAAATGCTTAAGGATAATGTATTAGTACGTAAACTTGTAGGTATAGAAACAAGTGGAAGTTTAAATGTACTTCTTTGTGATAAAACTGGAACTCTTACAATGGGTAAATTAAATGTAAAGTATATAATAGCTAAAAATGGTAAATGTTTTCAAAATAAAAATGAATTAAAATGTTATGAAAAATATTATAATATTTTAACTAAATCTTTATATTTAAATAATGAAAGTGTTTTTGATAATGATAAAATCATTGGTGGAAATACCACGGATAGAGCAATAAAAAGATTTACAGGAAACATGCAAATAAATGATGAAATAATAAATAAAAAATTATTTTCTTCGGAAGATAAATATAGTATGGTTCAAACAAAAGACTATTATTTTTATAAAGGTGCATGCGAAATACTTCTTGAAAAATGTCAAAAATATTTAAGTTTATCTGGTAATGAAGAAAAATTTATTTCAAAAAGTTTTATTCAAAGTATGGTTAATAGTTATACTTCAAAAGGTTATCGAGTACTTGTAAATGCATATGGTAAAAATAAAGATGACCTAGTATTTATTAATATAATTGTTATCGCAGATACTTTAAGACCTGAGGCAAAACCAAGTTTAGATTTAATAAAAAATGCTGGTATAAAAACTATTATGATTACTGGTGATGCCAAAGAAACAGCTGTAAGTATTGGAAAAGAACTTGGACTTTATAATGATAAATCTATTGCTTTAACTCATAATGAACTTTCCGTACTTACTGATGAACAAATAATTAATCTATACCCTAATCTTTGTATTATTGCTAGGGCTTTACCTCAAGATAAAAGTAGACTTGTAAGTATTCTTCAGTCTTATAAACTTGTTGTAGGTATGACTGGTGATGGAGTTAATGATGCTCTTGCCCTAAAAAAAAGTGATGTTGGTTTTGCTTTAGGAAGTGGTTCTGAAGTTGCTAAAGATGCAAGTGATATAGTCATTTTAGATAATAATATATCTTCGATTTGTAAAGCAATTTTATATGGTAGAACAATTTTTAAAAGCATAAGAAAATTTATTATCTATCAGCTTACTGTTAATGTTTGTGCTTTAATTCTTTCCATCATTGGAGTCCTTTTAGGAATATCTACACCAATTACTATAATTCAAATGTTATGGCTTAATATGATTATGGATACTTTTGCAGGACTAGCCTTTTCTTATGAACCTCCGCTTAAGGAATACTTAAATGAAAAGCCAAAAACTAAAGATGAAGTTATTTTAAATAAATATATGTTTAATCAAATTATAGTTAATGGAACATATTGTGCTATAATTTGTTTATTATTTTTAAAACTACCAATTATTAGACATTTTATTAGAAATTCCGAGGGAGATAAATTCTTATACACAGCTTACTTTGCATTATTTATTTTTATGGGTATTTGTAATTCTTTTGCATCCCGTACACATAGATTAAATATTTTTGCTCATATCTTGCAAAATAAAGTTTTCTTAATTATTAATGCTTTTATCTTCTTTGCTCAAATTTATATTATTTATTATGGAGGAAATTTATTTAGAACTTATGGACTAACTTTCAAAGAATTATTATTCTGTCTTATTTTATCTTTAACAGTCTTCCCTATTGATTATCTTCGTAAATATATTCTTAAAAAAAGAAATATTAAAATTGGTGTTTAAAGGTGCTATCTGCATCTTTTTTATGTCTTATTGAAGTACTTGCAATTGATTTTTTTATATGTATAATAACTACTCGAACGTGCTGGAAATGGCGTTACCTTCTTAATTTTTTCTAGGGGTTTTGGTGCACCAAGATTTTTCACTAGATGAAAGGAGGAACGGTAAATGACCAAAAAGAAACCCGAAAGAGTAGTAATTTTGATTATCATTTTATTATTCTGGAATAGCTACCCAGAATATATAAAACGCGCCGTCCAGATTATGATAGAAATCATTATATGGTTATACCATGTTTTGAAATCTATTATAGCTAGATAGCGCTATCTAAGAAATTGGGTAACGCGAACTTCCTTCACGTTCACCTATTTATAATATACCATTTATTTATACATTTATGCAAGATGTTTGTCTTGTATTTTTTACAATGTATTATCATAATTCTATAATAATATACAAATTATTGTTTATTAAAAAAATGTAAGATTTTTTGTCTTACATTAATAATTTATCAATTTGATTATTATAGTTATCACTATTTGTAATAAATGAACCACTTATAACTAAATCAACTTTATCCTTAACTAGTTTAATAGTCTCATCATTTATACCACCATCAATAGCAATATTAAATTTATAGATATCTTTTACGCTATATAGATAATCTATGGTAGGAATAACCTTTCTTAAAAAAGGTTGACCTCCTTTACCTGGATTTACACTCATAACTAGAACCTCATCAACCAAAGAAAAATATTTTATATAATCCATTACATTATCATCTGGATTTATAGCAATACCTACTTTAATATTTAATGATTTAATATACTCTATAATGTCTTTAGTATCTTTTACATTATGAATTATTATTTCATCAATATTAAGTCCCTTTAACATATCTACATATCTTTTAGGGAAGTCTACCATAAGATGTACATTTAACTTTTTATTTACTCTATTAAATAAATTAAGAAAGTCTTCTTTATTAAAATTATTTGTTTTAACATATGAGCCATCACATATATCACAGTGCACAAAATCAGCTTTTGAATTTTCTATCTTTTTAATAGAGTCTTTATAATCATTACTACTTAAATAACTTACTGCGATTTTCATATATCTCCTTTAGAAAAAGTTTATAATTTTCATATCTACTTGGAAGTATCTCTTTATTATTTTCAATATTACAACCTTGTGTATTAATATGATTACAATCATTGTATTTACATTTAAAGTTTGAAAACTCTACAAAAGCATTATTTAAATCCTCAAAAGAAATATTTTCTAATGAAAGACTACTAAAACCTGGAGTATCACTTATAAAAAAGCCATCTTCTTTATATAAAGAAACCATTCTTGTTGTATGTTTACCTCTTCCTAAAACTTTACTTATTTCATTTGTTTCAAGATTTAACTTATCATCAATTTTATTAATAAACGTTGATTTACCAGCACCCGTTTGTCCACATAAAACTACTACTTTATTTTGAATAATTTCTTTGAATTTTGTAGTTTCTGTATTGTCCACTACATCATAATATTTTTCATAATATTTTCTAATATTTAAATAATTTTTCTTTTCCTCTTCATTTAGTAAATCAGTTTTTGTAAAACATATTAAAGGTTTAATATTATTTTTATGAATTACTGTAAGAAGTTTATCAAGTAAATTTAAATCTAAATCAGGTTCTTTTGTACTAGTAATTACTACAGCAATATCAACATTAGCAATCATTGGTCTTAATAAAAAGTTTTTTCTTTCAAGTATCTTTTCTATTTGTAAAGTATTTTCATTAAATAATACATTATCCCCGACTAAGGGAATAATTTTATCATTACGGAATTTTCCCCTAGCGGAGCATATGTACTCTTTATCATTTGCTAAAACTTTAAATCTATTAGAATTTATATTAACTATTATCCCGTTTAACATAAACCTTCTTCTTTACAAGTTTTATTATCTGAGCCACTTTCTGATGAAGAACTAACATCTATTTTAATTGTAAATGATGCATTTTCAGTTACTTTAGTTCCCGTTGCTCTGTTTTGGGTAAGTATCTTATAATCAGAGTATTCATTTGCATTTTCACTTGTTATAGAAATAGTTTTACTATCTTTATCAATAAATTTTAATTTTAATTTATATTCATTTGCAAAATCAATTATATCACTTACACTATAAGTTCCATCAGTAAAATCAGGGTATAGATTTTTAATATCTGGAATATATAAAGTTATATTATCACCTTTAGAAAGATGTTCTCCTTTTTTAATAGATTGATCCATAATTATATTTGTTTCATAATCTTCATCTGTATCAACTTCCATTTCTTTCTTTTCAATAATAACGTTAATTCCATAAGCCTCAAGTTTACCTTTAACCTCAAGATAATTTTTACCTGTATAATCTTCGACTTCAACAGATTTACTTCCTGTAGAAACATATAAAGTTATTTCATAACCTTTTTTATGTTTAGTTCCTCCGGATGGTGAAGTTGAAATTATTTTTCCTTCATCAATTACAGTCGAGGATTTTTCAATTTGTTTTTGTGAAACGGTAAACCCTTCCTCTTGTAAAGTTTCAATTGCTTTAACAACTGTCATATTTGATACATCAGGCACTGTAACTTGTGCCTTTTTAGTTAATTTAGGAAGTAATACTACTATACTTGTAATAAGTACAACAATTCCTGTAAATATTGATAGTAAAATTACTATCGATTTATTTTGATTTTTATTAATATCCTTTTGGGTTATACGCTTTGCTATAATCTCATCACTTTCCTTCTTTGTAAGATTTTCATTTTTTAGTTTTAACATCTTTCCATCATCTAAATCAATTTCTGGATATTTTAAACTAATTTTAATTTCATTTTTTCTTGATTCATCTAAACATGTTAATAAATCATCATGCATTTCTCTAGCATCAGCATACCTATTTTTAGGATTTTTTGCTGTTGCTCTTAAAATAATATTTTCAATTGACTGTGGAATATCAGGTATTTCTTTTCTAATACTTGGCATTGGTTCTTTGAGTTGTTTTAAAGCAATCTCCACTGCTGTTTCTCCACGAAACGGAAGTTTACCAGTAAGAAGTTCATACATAAGTATTCCTAGTGAATATATATCACTTTGAAGTGTTGCACCTTTACCTGAGGCTCCCTCCGGAGGTAAATAATGAACTGACCCCATAACCGAATTTGTTTGAGTAAGCTGTGTTGAATTCATTGCAAGGGCAATACCAAAATCAGTTAATTTTACAAGTCCATTATCAAGTATCATTATATTTTGTGGCTTTATATCACGGTGTATTATGTAGCTATCATGAGCCACCGTAAGTCCACTTGTAACCTGAATCATAATATCCACAACTTCAGGAATAGTAAGTTTACCTCTTTTTTTAAGAAGACCTTTTAAATGTTTTCCCTCAACATATTCCATCACAATATAATATTCACCATTATCTTCGCCGACATCATAAACCTCAACAATATTTGGATGGGATAAACTTGATGCTTGTAAAGCCTCTCTTTGAAAACGTCTAACAAACTTTTCATCATTTGCAAGATCTCCTCTTAAAACTTTAACTGCAACATTTCTTTCCAGTATTGTATCATAAGCAAGGTAAACATTAGCCATTCCACCTTCACCTATAGATTTTATTATTTGATATCGGTCAGAAATTTTTTGACCTTTTGCTATCACTAATTATCACCTTCGTCCTTTTCAAGATAAGCAATTGACACATTGTCAAAACCTCCTCTTGCATTACATTTTTGAATTAATTTAACCACTTTTTCTTCTGCATCTAATTCTTCATCTATTAATACTTTTTCTATTTGGTCATCAGCAAGCATCGTTGTAAGACCATCAGAACATAGCATTATTCCCTCATTATTCATATCTACATCAAATATATCCATTTGTACTTTTTCAGTCGCTCCAAGAGCACGCATAAGTACATTTTTCTTTGGATGATATTTTGCTTCTTCCTCAGTTAGATTACCAGCCTCAACCAAAAGATTAACTAAAGTATGATCTTTTGTTACCTTATGAAGCTTTTTATTTTTCATAACATAGCCCGAAGAATCCCCTATATTACCAAAAATTAAAAAATCTTTAGTTTGAATTGCGACTACTAAAGTAGAACCCATTCCTAATGAATCAGAATGTTCTACTGTATAATCTAATATATTCTTATTAATTTCACTTACATTATCATTAAGCCAATTTACTGCATCATATTTTGTACCAATACTTGCTATTTCAGTAAATCTTTTACCAAGATGAGTTATTGCTATCATCGAAGCAACTTCACCTTTACGATGTCCACCCATACCATCAGCCACCATCAAAAGATACTCGTTACTTTTATTTTTAAGTATTGTAACACTATCTTCATTATGACCTCGGACTTTGCCTGCATCAGTTAAATAAAATGTTTTCATTTCATCACCTATCTTCATAAAAATTATACCATTATTTAGTTAATTTATCTATACTTCTTTACTACGAAGTTGTCCACATGCAGCAGAAATTTTATTTCCAAACTTTCTACGAACAGTAACATCTATTCCATTTTTCTTCAAAATATCATAAAATTCATTAATTTTTTTACTTTCTTTAAAATCAATATTTTTTGTTTCATTATAATTTATTAAATTTACATAAGCATTTTTACCTTTAATTAAATTTGCAAGTTCAATTGCATTTTCTTTTGAATCATTAATTCCAGATAATAAAACATATTCAAAAGTTATTCTACGAAGTGTTTTTTCATAGTAATAATCAAGAGCATCCATAAGTTCATTTAAATTATATGCTTTACTAATTGGCATTATTTCATTTCTTATTTTATCATTTGGTGCATGAAGTGATATTGCTAAATTAACTTGAAGGTCAAGTGAAGCAAACTCTTTTATTTTTGGAACTATTCCACATGTAGAAACGGTTATATGTCTTGCTCCAATACTAAGTGCTTTAGGATCATTTATAATTCTTATAAAATTTATTACATTATCATAATTATCAAAAGGTTCACCAATACCCATTATTACACAGCTATCTATTCTTTGATTTATATATTTTGATATTAATATAATCTGCTGCACCATTTCATATGTCTCAAGATTTCTTATTTTTTTAAGTCTACCACTTTCACAAAATTTACATCCCATATTACAGCCAACTTGTGAGGAAACGCATACACTAAGGCCATAATTATGCATCATTAAAACTGCTTCGATTTTTTGATTATCCGCAAGAGCAAATAAGAATTTTTTTACATCAGTATCTTCCTCAACTTTAATTATTTTAATAAAATCACTAGTAAAATTATCTTTTAAATATTCAATATTTTCTTTTTTAATATTTGTAAATTCATCAAAGTTATAAACTTTTTTATCATATAACCAATCAAAAACTTGTGATGCCATAAATTTTTTCTTACCATCACTTTCAAACTTTTTAATTAAATCATTTTTTGTAAAACTAAATATATTTTCCATACAAGAAAATTGTACTAAATTTTTAGCATATTGTCTATTATTTTAGTGTATTTTAAAAAGAAACTAAAACTCTTTGTTATGTAATCTTTATTTATTGAATTAGAAAATATTCTTCGAATATAAATATCATTTATAAATTCATTTTTAGTAACATAGTTTTTTGCATAATCTTTTTTTCTTTTCTATAACTATTTTTTTACTTTACACTTTTTATTATTTTCTATATCATTTTGAAATTCCCCTTTCACTATACTTATTACCAGAAAATTTCTGATTTTCTCCTTTTTTTGTTAAATTTCTATAAAAAGTTAAATTTTTACACATTATTGACATTTTACAGTATATTTATTTACATTTGTTTTACATATTTAAAAATGTAAAGTAATGCATAAAAAAACATAACTAAATTCTATCGTTATGTTTAATTTCTTTTCTAATACCTTTTAGGCCTTGAGAATCTTTATATTTTTCATAAAAGTCATTATCTAGCCAAATAGTTACAAAGTTATCCCATCTATTTTTAATACTTGTTTTAGGTTTTAAATTAATATCAACTACAGGAATATCCTCTTTTGAAGTAGTGTCATATGTTCTTAAAAATTTTAAATAAGAATATAAAGTTAATATTTGAAATATATATAATGGTGTAAATAAAGTTAAATATAAAATATTTGAGTTTATTTTATTAATATAATTTATAAAATCATTACTTAAAAAAGTTAAACTATTAATATCTGTTACAAGATATATTAATATAACTGTAATACTCATAACAATTGTTTTAATCTTACCAATTTTTGATGTTTTAACATTGATATTTTTTTGAAACTTTATAAATTGAATTAAAACAACAGCAAGTTCAAAAATAATCGAAGCAATAGAATATTTAGTTACTTTAAAAAGAATTATTAAATTACTGCAAGAAAAAAGTTTATCCGCTACACCATCAAACATACTCCCAAAAAATGTAGCTACATGAAATTTTCTTGCTAGAAAACCATCAATACAGTCTGTAAGATAACAACATATTGAAAGAATAGCAGCATATAATCCTCCATAATTAAAGTATACAGGAATCATCATAAAAACACCTATTATTCTTACCATTGTAAGAAGATTTACAAATATTAACATAAACTTTTTCATAATCTTTCCTTTCTATTTTATATTATCAAATTCAAGTAAATAATCATCATTATTATCTTTTATATTGATAGATAAAATATTTTGTTCATCTATTTTAAATTTTATTCCTATATTATCATTTTCATAAATTATTTCATTTTCTTCTTCATTTATATTTTCCGTTAATGTAGAGGTTATATCATATATTTTTTGAATATCTAAATAATTTTCATTTAAACCTAAATATAAGTTTTCTAAAGGAACTTTTTCATCCATATTTATTTGAAATATACCTTCATTATTAATTTCATATTTAATAAGTCCTTCACTATTTTCTCTATAGCCTGTATTTTTCTCTTTTGTCTTAGTTCCCGTATAAACAGTTTTACCTAATGAAGTATTTACTGTATATTTATAATTATATTCACTATTAAGTAGTTTTTCTTTCATACTAGCAAATGTAATAGTATTTTCTGTTTCATTATTTTTAGGTAAATTTTTTAAAGCATTATTGTAAGGAATTACTACAATTAAAAAGACAAATATAAAAAATATAAACCATAATCCCAAACATACTAATGCATGATATCTTTTATTTTCCCATAGTTTAACAAAATTATTATCTGGATCTTTCTTTTTTAACATTTTAATTATTAACATATAAATTTTCCTTATCAATACCATTTAAAAATGCTTTAATATTCATTTCATTTTTACCCATTGGTTTTACTATCTCAAGACTTACTACTCCATCTTTGCAACCAATTTCTAAATTATTTTTACTTGCATATACTTTACCTACTTCACTATTTTTTTTAATAAATGAAGCTTTACATACCTTTATTTCCTTACTATTTAAAATAAAGTTTGCATAAGGTGATGGAGCAAAAGCTCTTATTTGATTTATAATATCTTTTCCATCTTTATTAAAATCTATTTTTTCATCTTCCCTAGTTATAAGTCCTACATAAGTGGCTTCTTCATCATTTTGAGGGATACTTTCATTCTCTCTTTTCACAATTAATGGTAATGTTTTTTCAAGAAGATTTGCCCCCAAAATAGATAATTTATTTGATAATGTTTCAAGATTATCATTATCATCAATATTGATACTTTCCATTGAAATTATATCTCCTGTATCCATACCTTTGTCCATATACATAATTGTTACGCCTGTTTTAGTTTCACCATTTAAAATAGCACTTTGTATTGGGGATGCACCCCTATATTTTGGTAAAAGAGAAGCATGAACATTAATGCATCCTAGTTTTGGAATACTTAAAATACATTCAGGTACTATTTTTCCATAAGCACAAGTTATGATAATATCTGGATTAATTTCACTAATTTCTTCGAATGCATCCTTGATTTTATCTGGAGTTATTACATCAATGTTGTTTTCCAAAGCACATTTTTTAACTGGAGAATAAGTAAGTACTCTTTTTCTTCCTTCATAAGTATCTTTTTTAGTTATCACTAAAACAAGATTAGTATTTTTTATTAAATATTCAAGTACTGGAACAGCAAATATAGGTGTTCCCATAAATATTACTTTTAAGTCTTTCATGTAGCCTCCATATAAATAGATTATACACTATTTTTCCCTAAAATAAAAGAAATTTATTCATTAAAAAAAATTTCCAATATAGGAAATTATTTTTTTAAATGGTGTCTTGTTGGAGATTCGAACTCCAGACCCTTTGATTAAAAGTCAAATGCTCTACCGACTGAGCTAACAAGACATAATATTGAAATGGCTGCCTCGGATGGATTCGAACCATCGGAATGTCAGAGTCAAAGTCTGATGCCTTGCCACTTGGCTACGAGGCAATATTTGAAATGGTGGAAGGAGATGGATTTGAACCATCGAACCCGAAGGAACAGATTTACAGTCTGCCGCGTTTGGCCACTTCGCTATCCTTCCGTCATTAAGAAAGTTCTTTTCTTTCTTCAAAGACAATATAGATTTTACCATATATTTTTGCGTTTGTGAACACTTTTTTTGAAATTTGTTAAAAAAAATTGCGTTTTTTTTGTTTTTAAAGGATTTTATGCTTATTTTCTTTAATTTTTTCTAAATAAATTCTATATACTTCATCAACTTTCTTATCCCAAGTTACATATAAATCTATAAAAGCATTTTCTTTTACTTTATTTAAAAGTTTATCATTATTCATAACTTCAATAATTTTATCTGAATATGCTCCAATAGTATTTTCACTTATAAAACCATTTACATTATCAGTTACTGTAGCACTTGTCGCACTTCCCTTTAAGAATACTCCAGGTGTTTTTTGAGAGGCTGACTCTATCTGTACAATTGAGGATGCATCATAAAGTGATGGAAATAAAAATAAATCTGCTCTTGCATAATATTTTGCAAGTTCCTCTCTATCGGTAATTTTACCTGCCATTATAACATTATCACTAATTTCTAGTTCATTTATATAATTTAATAAATCATTTTCATCTTGACCAGTACCAACAAAAATCATTTTAAATTTTAATTTTTTATCTTTTTCTTTAACTGCTTTTAAAGCATCTGCAATAAAAAATATATTTTTTAATTTATTAATTCTACCCACAAATAAAAATACTTTTTCATTATTTTTAATATTATGTTTTTTATTTATATAATTAAAAGCTTCTTTTTCGCTTTTTACAGGAAGCATCTCTGTAGCATTATTCATAACTTTAGGAAGACATTTATAATGATAATCTTCATAATATATTCTGGCAACTTCACTATTTACTGCCCAGCATTCATCACATTTATTAAAAAATTTCATTAAATTATTATTAAGTTTAGTGGCAAGTATATCAGATTTTACTGCTCTTTGAAAATCTTGTTTAAATTGTGAGTGCATCGTAGCAATGCAAGGTACATGGTGTCTTTTTGCATAAGCAAGTCCTGCCCTTCCTAAGGTAAAAGGTGAATGTACGTGTACAATATCAAGTTTATATTTATTAAGTTTTCTCATAAACTTTGCATCAAGTTTAGGTATAGATACTGAATAATCTAAAAATGGCACCTTTACTGAGTGACACCTTACAACCTTATAAGGAAAAATACTATCATCATATTTTTTAGTTAAATACTCTGGTACAAATACAATTACATTAGCATATTTACAAAGTCTTCGTGCATAATTATCCATAACCATAATTACCCCATCTGCCATAGGGAAAAATGAATCACCAAAAAGTCCAATTGTTATTTTTTTATTATTATCTTGTTTCATAATATGATTATATCATACATTTTTAAATTATTCACTTTAACTTATCTAATATAGATAATTTTCTAATATAAAGATTATTATTTTTACCAGTACCTAAACTAACATCTGGTTTTGCACTGCCATGAAAATCACTACCACCACTTACTAGTAAATTATATCTATTTGCTATTTCTAAATAATATGCCATTTCTTCTTTAGTAAAACTACTGTGATAGCATTCCATTCCCTTAAGGCCACTTTTTAGCAGGTCTTTTAATAAGGTTAAAAATTCTTTTTCATTTAATTTTAGAGTTTTAGGATGAGCAAGTACAGGAATACCACCACTACTTAAAATTAAATTTATACATTCTTCATAAGTTAAACCTTTATTAATAGTTCTTACTTTTTCATAAGCACTTACTAAATATTTTTCAAAAGACTCGGGAATATTTTGAACAAGCCCATTTTTCATTAAAAGATGCGCAACATCCACTCTTCCTAGATTATGATTAACATTTATAAGTGATTTAATATCTTCATAGCTAAAGGTAATATTATAATCTTTTTTTAATACCTCCAAAATACTTAAAACTTTATTTATACAATTGGATTTAATATCATTTAACTTTTTGTTTAAAGTATCATTATAAATATCTATTCCATAACCTAAAATATGCATTTGACCTATAGTTCTCTTAACCGAAAGTTCTATACCTTTAATAATTTTTATACCACTATCAGATATTAAAGGACTATCAATATTTTTAAGTCCCTCAACTGTATTGTGATCTGTTATAGCAAGAACTCCAATACTTTTAGCAATTGACAATTGAATTAACTCTAAAGAAGTTAAATCTCCGTCCGAGGCATTTGTATGAGCATGCATATCAATTATTTTCTCACTTTCTTTATATGGTTTAATAATATTATTAAAATATATTTTATTTAAAGTTTCTATGCCTACATTATTTTCATATTTACTTAACACATCATATGTTTTAGTTCTATCATACTTAAAGTCATCCATTAACTTACATATTTCTTCACTATCATGTGGACTATACATAATTTTTCTCCTTTCACTTGTATTATAAAGCAAAATTATATATAATAAAAATACATATTTGTTATGTTAATCATAACTGGAGGTTATTATGAATATTAATTTGGAATACTACAAAATATTTTATGAAGTTGCTAAAGAGCAAAATATTACTAAAGCTAGTGAAAACTTAAATATATCACAACCGGCTATCAGTAAAACTATAAAACTTCTCGAAGAAAAACTTGGTGGAACTTTATTTGTAAGAACTAAAAAAGGCGTTATTCTTACCGAAGAAGGAAAAGAATTTTACAGTTATATTACCAAAGCCATGGAATATATAAATAGTGCAGAAAATAAATTTAGTGATTTAATTAATTTAGAAACTGGAGTTATAAAAATTGGTATTAATTCAACTTTAACCAAAGAATTTCTTCTTTCTTATTTAGAAATATTTAATAAATCATACCCTAAAATAGATATTCAAATTACTAATGGTATTACTTCACATCTTATTAATGAACTAAAAAATGGATTAATTGACATTGTATTTTTAAATTTGAATGATAAAGATTATGGAAATGACATTGATATAATAAAATGTAAAAAAATCCATGATGTTTTTATAGCAAGTAAAAAATATAGTGAACTTAATGATAAAGTTATTTCTTTAAATGAACTTAAAAATTACCCTTTAATATTTCAAGCAAAAGGTTCCAACACAAGAAACTTTTTAGATAATTTTTTGAAAGAAAAAAACATAACCTTAAAGCCAAACATCGAACTTGCAAGTTACTCTCTTGTAACAGAATTTTGTAAAGCTGGTTTTGGTATTGGTTATGCAGTAAAAGAATTTATTCAAAAAGATTTAAATGATGGTAAAATATTTTCCATTAAAATAAAAGAAACTATTCCCGAAAGATATATTGGCTTTGCTATTTCTAATAAACATTTACCTAGTTTTAGTACAAAAAAATTAATGGAAATCATTAATAAAAAATAAAATTTATTTCTTTTTAAAACCTTTAATGAATAAATATATTTGAAAAATTAAACACATTGGCAATAACAATATAATTGTATAAGAGTACAATCCTCCGACTACACCAATCATAAATCCGGGTAATCCATAACTAGTTTCATCAAAAAATTTCACTCCCAAAATAGCATGATATAAACCTAACAAAAGAATAAATAAACATGGTATAAAAGAACAAAGTAATAATTTTTTTCTATTATTTCTAAATTTATAACACATTTGATAAGTAAAACACATTGGGATAATGGGAATAGAAAATAAATAATAATAAATATATGTTTTTAAATTAGTTAATAATCTTTGAATGCCTTGTAACTCTACTCCATTTAAATAATATTGTCCAGATAAAATCACATATATAACAAATGCATATCCCAAAAATGATAAATAATATAGTACTTTTAATATTTTTACTTTCATAATAATTTCTACCTCATACTAATTTTATCATACAATAATGCTATATAACAACAACTTAAATTCCTGCTACTTGAAATTTAAATATTGTTACTTTATAATATGTTTTAAAAGAAAGAGAGATATAATGATAAATAACACGATAATAGAAAAAGTTAACGAATTAATAAAAAAATTAAATATTAAAAACTATACAGGTATTATAGTTTACGGAAGTTATGTAGGAGAAAGAAATAATAGTTTATCAGATTTAGATGTAATGATAATTAAAGAAAATTACCATACATTAGACTGTGGTAGTATGATGATTGATAATGTTAGAGTGGAATTTTTTATAAATGATTTACAAAGATTATATTCTTTAGCGGATAATGAAATTAATAATAATGATCCCTCTCACTTAACAAAATTTGCTACTTGTGAAATAATCTCTGATACAAATGATAAAGTAAAAGATTTTGTTAATTATGCTAAATATTTATATAATCAGAAAATACAATGTTTTTTTACCGAAGAAGATAAATTTTCTATATTTTCTATCAACAATCGTATTGAAGATATAGAATCACTTATAAATCAAGATAGTTTTTATGCAGTTTATTTTATTGTTTTAGAGAAAATAAGAGTATTATATTCCAAAATAAATGGTATAATTGATTTACCTTTAATGAAAATTGAAAGGATTTACATAGATAAAGAGTATGCTAATAACTATATAAATTCCAGCATTCACACATTACCAAATGAGACATTTATTTCCCTATATTTAAATTGTTTAAATATCAATGATAAAAATGTAATGCTTGATAATTTAGAAAAGTTGTATAATTATTCTTTTGCAAATCTTGATTTTAATCCTCAAAATTTTTGCTTAAAATTTACGAAAAAAGCTCCATTTAAGATTTAATCATATTTACACTAGCTTTACATTTTACAAAATTTGTGGTATAATCATATCAGTTAAGGGGGATAATATGAAAGAAATATTTTTAGAGTATTTAAATGAACTTATTTATATGTTAAAAGAATATGAAAATAGTTGGTGGGCAGAATGGATGGAAAAAGCCTACATAAAATATCGTGATGAAAATGACATTGATAAATTTTTAAGAGCTTTCGGTGGTATGGGAAGTTTCAGTGATTCTATCTTTAAAAATGACTGTACACAGTTAATTAAAACCATAACATCAAATATGGGTTATGAAATAAACAAAAATGGTTATACTGATGTTTATGAAATATTAGATAGAATTGTAAAATACGACATTGGTTGGATTAAAGAATGCACCGAAAAAAATAGAGATATAAGTTATTATCAAGAAAATGAAAAAAGACTTGCCTTCTATAGTTACCTACTTGAAAACTATGTTCCTGGTAACTTACATGAAATTAATACTGCTTATTTAAAGCAATCTCAAAATAAATCAAGATAGTTTCTTAATTGAAACTATTTTTTTGTTCATTAAAAATACCAGTAATTCTTCGAGAAATTTTACTTGTTAAATAATAAATATAATCTTTATTTTTACCATTATTACCATTCAATAAATATTCAATAAATAAAATGCTTGAAAATAAAAATTAATTAGTTTATAATATACCTTAAACAAAGGAGGCATTATGAAAGAAACTTTTTTAGAGTATTTAAATGAACTTATTTATATGTTAGAAACTTACGAAGATGGTTGGTGGTTAAAATATGTTCAAGAGGCACGCCAATCATATTTTGAAAATAATAATATTTCTAAATATACGAGCCTTTTCTGTGGTATGGGAAGTTTTAATGACATAGGATTTAATTGCAAGATTACTCAAGTTCTTCAAGATATCACTTATGAAATGGCACATTCCATCGAGCAAAGTAGTTCATTTGCATTAAATAATATTTTAAATAAACTTATTAATGAATATGGTGCGTGGATTGAGGATTTAACTGATTTACAAAATGAATATAATTATACAATTTTTTTGACAGAAAACTATGTTACTGGTAACTTACATGAAATTAATACAGCCTATTTAGAACAATCTCAAAACAAATCAAGATAGTTTCATTAATTGGAACTATTTTTTTGTTCATTAAAAATATTTGTAATTCTTCGAGAAATTTTGCTTGTTAAATAATATATATAGTCTTTATTTTTACCATTGTTATGCGAGGTATTTGGACAAACAACAATCAAAGATATCTTTGGATCATCATAAGGAAAGAAACCAGCCATTGTAAGAGTTAATGTTTTAGTATCTATTTTACCATCACTATCTGTATCAATAAAAGATTCACTTGTACCAGTTTTACCCGCAGGAAGAAGATTTTTATTCATAAATCCTAAACCTGTACCATTATTCATTACTTCATAAAATCCCTTATGAATTTGATTAAAGTCATCATTTGAAATTTGGACATTATCCACTACCTCATGCTTATTTTTATAAATTATAAAGTCATTATTTTTTATCTCATTTACAAGTGAAGGACTAATTCTTTTTCCTTTCATTGCTAAAGTATTAATATAATTAAAAAGTTCAATAGGCGTATAAGTATCATACTGCCCTATTGCTAAATTTAAAAGTAAGTCATCACTAATAATATTTCCCTTAAGACCTGGTTTTTCATTAGGTAAATCAATACCAGTTATAATGCCAAGGCCATATGAAGAAAGCATATCTCTATAAATATTAAATTCTTTTTCACTTGCATTTAGATCCATATTGGGTGTATACTTTTTTCCTAAAAGTGAAATTGCTATTAAAAACTGATAATAATTTGAACTCATTTTAAGGGCACTAACATCATCTAAATAACCAAGTTCTTTAAAAGAACATTTTTCAGTTTTATTTTTAAGTTTTACACAACCATCTAAAATCTTTTTACCTTTTTCAATTAGATTATATTTGTATCCAACACTTATCGTAGCTCCCTTTACTACAGAACCCATTGTAAAAGCACTATTAATATTATTTAAACTAATATCAGTAAAAGTATTATCATTTAAATATCTTTGTCCATTTAAGGAATAAACCTCAGATGTTTTAGGATTTCCTACGATCACAAAAGCATCATTTAAATACTGTGTATTAAGATGTTTTTTAGCCTTAACAAGTTCCTCTTTAATAATTGTATTTATTTCATTAACTAAATTTATATCAATAGATAAATATAAGTCACTACCCTTTTTACCATGAGAAATTAAAGTTAAACTATTATCATTATTTACTTTATATTTTGCATTTGTTCCTTTTAAATATTCTTCATATTCTCTTTCTAAACCAGAAATACCTACCTTTTCATATAATTTATAACCTTTTTTTAAATAATAATTTTTATTTTCTTTTTGAATAAAACCTACAGAACCTAATACATTTTTTAAAGTATCTTTATATGGATAGAATCTTTCAAAACTTTCTTTAATAAAAAGTCCTTTGACACCACTATTTAAAACTAAAGATATTTTCTTTTCATCTAAATTATCTTTTAAAACTATATCTTCATATTTATAACTATTATTAACTTTTTTAAAAAATTCATCTTTATTTATATTAAAATTATTATAAAGAAATTTAAGTATTTCCAAAATATCTTCATTTTCATTATAATGATAAGTAAGATTATATACCTTTTTATTACCTACGAGTAAAATGCCATTTTTATCATAGATATTCCCCCTTAAACCATCATCAATGCTTACTAATTTTTTTGTTTTAAAAATAAGTCTTTCTTGATAATATCTATTTAATAATTTACGATTATAAATAAAATATACACTTATAAAAATAAAGAAAACAATAATAGTAAATTTAAATAATAATAAAAATTTTTTCATATTAATAGTATTCAAAAAATAAAATAAATCATACAATATATTAGGTGATAAAAATGTTTGGTATGATAGATAATTTTATGAGAGGTATTACTAAAGAAGATGTAAATAAATTTGCTAAAAGTAAAAACGTTTTTTTAGATAATGATGAGCTTACTTTTACTTATGATTTTGTTAAAAAAAATTATAAAGAAATGCTTAAGAATCCCAGTTTATTTAAAATAGATCGTTATAAAAATAAATATAAAGGTAATAATTTTGAAAAAATAAAAAAAGTATATATTGAATACTTTTCTAAATATCAAAGATTTTTATAATACTCTAAAACATCTTTGGTTAAATTTGGATTAAATTTCTTATCTTTTATCATTTCAATTTCAAATTTGTATGGAGGGAAGCCCTCAACATAAGGTGTTTCAAGTATCTTTGGAACATTTTTTAATTTGTCATTATATATTACATTAATTAGATTATCAAATCCTATGTAACCATAACCAATATTTTCATGTCTATCTTTTTTACTTCCCAAAGGATTTTTACTATCATTTATATGAACACATCCAATTTTATCTATACCAATTAAATTATCAAACTCTTTTAAATAGTCATCGAAGTTTGCTATATCTACTCCTGAATCATTTAAATGGCAAGTATCTAAACATACACCAATTTTATTTTTAAATATTACATTATCAAGTAAATATTTTATTTCTTCGATGTTTTTACCACATTCAGTACCTTTTCCAGCCATTGTTTCAAGAAGTACAATTACATCAGTATCAACATTTATAACATAGTTTAATGCATCAACAATATTTTTAAGAGCAACCTCTCTATCAAGAGAAACACTCGCACCTGGATGAACAACAATATATTTTATACCAAGTTCATCACATCTTTTAATCTCATTTTTTAAAAAGTTAATACTAAATTGCCATTTATTTGCATCAATATTATTTGCAAGATTTATTATATAAGGAGCATGACATATTACATTTTCTATATTTATTCCCGCCTCTTTCATAAGATTATGAGCCTCGATTACATTATTTACATTTATTTCTTTTCTTATAGTATTTTGTGGAGCACCAGTATAAAACATAAATGTATTTGCATTATATGAGATGGCCTCCTTAACAGAACCTAAAAGTCCATTATTAAAACTTACATGTGAGCCTATTATCATTTTATTTCCTCCATACTAAAAGAATATCACAAAATAAAAAAAAACTCAAATGAGTTTTTTTAACTTAATACTGACCAAGTATCACCAGATTGTCTGTCACAAGTCTTTAACCTAGTCTCTAATGCAGTCTTTTGACTTTCTTGCATATCTTTATAATCTGCAGCGGTTTCATAACCAGTCTTTGAATCTGCAGCTAAGTAATAATATACTCCATTAGAAAGCCAATACTTATAAGAATATTGACCAGCGCCATCATAAGTTACTAATACTGAACCTTTATAATCTTGTTTATTTTCAGTATATCCCTCTTTTTTTAACCACTCTAATGACATACAAACTGATTGAGTTGAATTAAATTCGGGGTCAGTTTTTAAAGCCTCTGCTTGATAAGCTGTTTTGGCAGCATTAATTAAATCAAGTCCATCACTTCTTAAAGCAGCCTTTCTTGAATTAGTCATTAATGGTCCAATTGCAGTAATACCAATTAACATAACAACCGCTAAAATAACGATTACAGCAAGAAGTTCAACTAATGTAAAACCTTTTTTATTATTTCTCATATTTGCTATCCTTTCTATATTAAGAATAGCATACTAAAAAATTTTTTTCAAGATGTTTTTTACTTAATTGTGTCAATTATTGATGATATCATATCAACTGTGTCAATTGCTTTACTTATTTTATCAGAGGTTCTTTCTTTATAAACTTCCTTCATTTTACTTTCAAATGTTTTAAAAAAATTTGGATTACGATTTAAATCTTTTATATAATATGAATTTTCCATAAAATGTGAAAATAATTTTTCATTTTCTTTTAAAGAAATTAGTACACTTTTATTCATTAATCCTCGAAAAATTTATTAAGTGGTCTTGGTGTAACTGGCGCTTTAGGAACATTTCCACCTGTTTTACTTGTAAGTTCTTGAACAAAATCTAATGCTTTTTGAGCAGTTGTAATATGTTCTTTAATAGTATCTATATTAACACCCTTTATTAAATCATTTATTTTAAAACTACTTTCTCCATTTCTTTCACTATTTTTATATTTACTCCATACACTTTCATCTTCTCCATAAATATCATAAAGTTCATAAAATTTTTGCCATGACATTTCACCGTTTTCTATGTACTTAGCAAGACTTGGATTTTTACTTGCAAATTCTTTAAAATCATCTTTTTTACTCATGATATCACCAATATAAATATATGAAAATAATATAGTAAAATGAATAAAACACCCAATTTATTGAGTGTTTATTTTTTATATTTTAAAACTATTTGTAAAATCTTCAAATGATATTTGAGTTTCCTCTTTAGTTTCCTCTTTAGGTTCTTCTTTAGGAAAATCTATGTCTTTTGTTTTACCTATTTTTTCAAATTCATATTTTGGTTTTACATTAACAACCTTTAATTTAGTATATGTACTTCCAAAACTATTTGAATCCATAATAGGAATATCACTATTTTTTATTTCATTTACATCATCATTTGTTTTAATAACATTAATTGTTCTAACATTTGAGGTAAATGCAGATATTACTCTATAATCTTTAGTTTTATTTTTCTTAATTATTTCTTTACCTTTTTTATTTCTAGTTAACTCTACAAGTTCAGATAATTTAACCCTTTTTGCAGTATTTAAATTAGTAAAAATATTAATGTATTCATCACTATCATTAATTTGTGAGGATGATATAACATTATTATCCTTTATAGGATATCCTTTTACACCTGATGCTTTAGGTCCAACCTCTGGGATTTCACCAGTTTCAAATAGTAAATAATAATTATTATCTGTTAAAATTAAGGTTTTCTTACCCTCTTTTTGAACACTTATTAGTTCATCATTATCCTTAAGTTTTATTGACGTCATTGGTTTAGAACATCTTGAAACCTCAAACTCTTCCATTCTAACTTTTTTAATCATACCCTCTTTTGAGGTTAATACTAAAGATGTACCCTTTTCAAAAATAAATGAATTAATTATTCTTTCGTTTTCTTTAATCATTATTAGGTTACTTATATGTTTACCTAAATCTTTCCATTTACATTCAGTTATTGTATGTACTGGAATAAATAAATAGTTTCCAAGAGATGTAAATGATAATATATAATCTCTTGTATTAAGTTCAAACATATTTCTAACAAAATCACCAGGTTTTAAAGTTGTTTCATCAGTGGCCGCTTTAAATGACTTCATAGGAACTTTTTTAATATAACCATCATTTGTAACAACAACAATAACATCCTCTTTAGGTATCATATCTTTTAAATCAACTTTTATTTCAGTTATTTCATCTTTAATTTCAGTCTTTCTAGGAACTGCATAGTTTTTCTTAACTTCTCTAAGTTCTGATTTCATAAGTGATTTTAAAACGCCTTCATCAGATAATATTTCATGACATCTTTCAATTAACTTTTGAAGTTCTTCGGCTCTTTCCTTTAAAACTACAATATCAGTATTTGTTAATCTATAAAGTTGTAAAGTTACTATTGCTTCCGCTTGCTCTATATTAAAATCAAATTTATTAACTAAATTTTCTTTTGCATCTGCTTTATTTTTAGAACTTCTTATTACTTTTATAACTTCATCAAGAATTGATATTGCTTTCATAAGTCCTGATACAATATTAAATTCTTTTTCATAAGTTTTAAGTTCAAATGTAGTTCTTTTTATAATAATATCTTTATAGTGTGCAATATAAGCATCAAGTATTTCAAGTATTCCTAGTACTTTAGGACTCCTGTTTACAATTGAAACCATATTATAATTATAACTTATCTGAAGATCAGTATTTTTAAATAAATAATTTAAAATTAATTCTTTGTTTGCACCAGTTTTTAAATCAATTGCTATTTGTAAACCTTCTCTATCAGTTTCATCTCTTACTTCGCTTATACCCTCAACTTTTTTATCAATTCTAATTGAATCAATTTTACTTACAAGAGCTGCTTTATTTACATCAAAAGGTATTTCAGAAATTATAATTTGTTCTTTACCTTTTTCTTTTTTAAACTCTGTTTTTGCTCTAACAATTACTTTACCAGTTCCTTTTGTAAAAGCAGATATTATTCCCTCTTTACCTTCGACTATTCCTCCCGTAGGGAAATCTGGTCCTTTTACAATTTCTAAAATTGTCTCTAATTTACATGATGGAGAATCTATTCTTTTTATAGTGGCCTCAATTATTTCTCCTAAATTATGGGGAGGTATATTTGTTGCATACCCTGCAGAAATACCATTTGCACCATTTACAAGTAAATTAGGAAATTTTGCAGGAAGTACAGTAGGTTCTAAGAAACGATCATCAAAGTTAAGAGCCCAAGATACTGTTTCTTTATCTAAATCTTTTAAAAGTTCATTACTTATTTTAGCAAGTCTTGCTTCAGTATAACGATATGCTGCTGGACCATCACCATCCATTGAACCATTATTTCCATGAATATCGACTAAAATATGATTTTGTTTCCACCATTGACTCATTCTTACCATAGCATCATATACTGATGAATCTCCATGTGGATGGAATTTACCTAAAACATCACCAACTGTTGCAGCACATTTTATATATCCTTTATCGGAGGTATTTCCTGCTTTATACATTGCATATAGTATTCTTCGTTGAACTGGTTTTAAACCATCTCTAACATCTGGAATAGCACGGTCAAGAATTATTTCTTTAGCGTACTTTCCAAATCTATCACCCATTATTTCCTCAAGGGCATAATCTTGTATTCTTTTTAAAATTTCATTTTCCATATTTTACCCCCTATAATTATCTTCCATGGTAAACTCAACATTTTCGTTTATCCATTCTTTTCTAGGTTCTACTTTATCACCCATTAATGTACTTACTCTTTTTTCCGCAAGAGCGGCATCTGTAATATTTACTCTAATAAGCATTCTTGTATCTGGGTTCATTGTTGTTTCCCAAAGTTGTTCTGGATTCATTTCACCAAGTCCTTTATACCTTTGTACTGCATATTTACCAGAATTTTCTCTTTTAATATTTTCAAGTTCTTCATCAGTATAAGCATAAAATCTTTTCTTACCATAATCAATTTTATAAAGTGGAGGAACAGCTATATATAAGTGTCCTGTTTCAATAAGACCACGCATATATCTATAAAAGAATGTCAAAAGTAATATTTGGATATGAGCTCCATCGACATCGGCATCGGTCATTATTATTACTTTATCATAATTTGACTCACTAGCATCAAAACTTTGACCTACACCAGCACCAATTGTATAAATTAATGTATTAATTTCTTCATTTTTAAATAAATCTTCACTACTTGCTTTATCAGCATTTATAACTTTACCACGAAGAGGAAGTATTGCTTGAAATTTACGATTTCTTCCACCTTTAGCAGAACCACCTGCTGAATTACCTTCGACTATAAAAAGTTCATTTATTTTAGGATTTTTACTTTGAGCTGGAGCAAGTTTTCCAGATAAATTCTTTTCTATTTTACTTTTATTTTTACCATTTCTAGCTTCTTCTCTAGCTTTTCTTGCGGCCTCCCTAGCAGTTTTACTTTTCATTGCTTTTTCAAGTATATTAAGAGCAACTTCTTTGTTTTCCTCAAGGTAAAATTTCAAACTATCATAAGTTATACTTTCTGTTATACTTCTTGCTTCAGGAGTACCAAGTTTTCCTTTTGTTTGTCCCTCAAACTGTAAAAGTTCCTCAGGTATTTTAAGACTTATTACTGCAGTTAAACCCTCTCTTACATCTGCTCCATCAAGTGAATAATCTTTACCTTTAAAAATACTATTATTTTTTGCATAATCATTAAATGCTTTAGTAATTCCTGTTTTAAAACCAACTTCGTGTGAACCACCATCACTAGTTTTAACATTATTTACAAATGATAAAATATTCTCTTGATATGTATCAGTATATTGAAGAGCAACATCTACTTCAATACCTTGTTTAGTTCCAGAATAGTTTATTACTTTATGAAGGGTTGTTTTATCTTCATTTATATAATCTACAAAACTAGTTAAACCATTTTCATAATGATATTTAACTTCTTTTTTATCTGCTTCATCAATAACTTCGATTGTAAGACCTGGAAGTAAAAAAGCACTTTCTTGCATTCTTTCACAAATTGTTGTATATGAAAACTGAAGATTTTTAAAAATATCATCATCAGGTTTAAATTTTACAATAGTTCCTGTTTTTTTACTTTCACCAATTGTCCTAAGAGGATTTTTTACTTTACCACCATTTTCAAAATCAATTTCACTTATTTTACCATCACGATAAATTACCACTGTCATTGAACTTGATAAAGCATTTACTACAGAGGCACCTACACCATGTAGTCCACCAGAAACTTTATAACCATCCTCAGTAAACTTACCACCAGCGTGAAGCATTGTATAAATTACCTCAGGAGTGCTTTTTCCTGAAGCATGCATTCCAATCGGTACACCACGGCCATTGTCCGCTACTGTAATTGAATTATCTTTATTTATAACTATTTTTATATAGTTACCAAAACCATTTATTACTTCATCTATTGAGTTGTCAACAATTTCCCATACTAAATGATGAAGACCTCTTTTATCTGTTGAACCAATGTACATACCTGGTCTTTTTCTAACAGCCTCCAAGCCCTCTAAAATCTTAATAGATGATTCATCATATTTTTTTACCATAGTACCACCTTAAATTATTATAAATAAAAAACTAAATTTTATCAACTTCACTTTACACAATTTTTCTTTTTAAGTGTCAAGTTTATAAAAAAAAGAAAGTTTTAACACTTTCTAATTATAATAAATTAAGTGAATCTGAAGTATTATCCCTTAAAACAGGTTCTTCAGTTTTAAGTTTTGGAAGTTCAATTTCCATTGTATCATCAAAATCATCATTATTTTCCACTACTGGAGTTTCAACCTTTTCTGGAGTTACTACATTATTATTTGGGACATATACTGAGCTATATACATTCATTACTTTAGGTTTTTCAGTAGTTTCTTTTTGAACTTCTGGAGTTACCAAAGGTTTTGTTTCTAAATTTTTCATCTCTTTATCTAACGAAGATGAAAGTTCTTTTAATCTATTTACAGTTTCTTCTTCTTTTTTATTAACTCTATATACATCATCATCAATAACAGGTTTTGTATTCTCGATAGTAGGTTTTATTTCCATTACAGGTGGAATAACCGGTGGCACTTCTTTAACTGGTGGTGCCACTACTATATCTTTTTTAACTTCCATGACTGGTGTAACTTTAACAGGCTCAACTACAGGAACGGTTTTTACTTCATTAACTGGTGCTACTGGAGTTTGTATAGGTTCATTAACAGTCACTGGTTTAACTTCAGGTGCACTTATTACTGGTGCAACTTTAGGTTGGGCTAGAGTATTTTGTACCGGAACACTAGTTTTCACTTCATTATTTGTAGCCACAGTATTGTTTTGTATATCTTTTAATTTTTCTAAATTAAGTTTTTGAGTTTCTTCGATTTTCTTTTGATCTTTCTTTCCTAAGAAAAAAACAATAAAAAATGCTATAAGAAGTACAATTATAACCACTCCTAAATAAATAGGAAAGTACTTATTAGCATATAAATTTATAATAAAATCTTTCACTGTAAACACCTCTTTATTCTATTTAATTTTACCATTTAAAATTCTAAATTGCAATAAGTTTCCCAATAAAATTTTATGTCTAAAAAATATTTATTAAAAAAGCTGGAATAAAACCAGTTAAATAAGCATTATATCACAAACATAAAATTCATCTTTTTTCTTATATATTGCAACTTCCTCATTATTATAATATAAAAGTAATTTATCTTCATTGCTATCTATTTTTATATGAGAACCATTTTTTACTTTATTATATTCATCATCATTTAAATTATAAATTTTATAATCAAATAAATCTTTTACAGATAACATTTTATAATTACCATTTTCAATATCTTTTATAGTATATGTATTTGAAATATCAAAATTACCTTGTTTGGTTCTTATTAAATCAGACATTGTTCCAATAACATTTAATTTCTCACAAATAGTTTGAATTAAACTTCTTATATAGGTTCCTTTAGAACAATTACATTTAAATACTATTTTATTATCTTCATAAGATATTAACTCTAAATTATATATATCAACTTCATTTATAGGAAGATTTACCTCTTCACCATTTCTAGCATATTCATATAATTTCTTACCATTTACTTTTTTAGCACTATAAATTGGTACTACTTGTTTATATTTTCCTATTAATGAAGAAAATACTTTTTCAATATCATCTTTAGAAACATTTACATTTTTTTTATCTAAAACTTTACCAGTTATATCAAATGTATCAGTTTTAATCCCTAAAGTAATTGTCCCAATATATTCTTTATCTAAACTCATTAAACTATTTACAAGTTTTGTATATTTATTTATACATATAACAAGTACACCTTGAGCTATCGGATCTAAAGTTCCAGTATGACCAATTCTCTTGGTATTAAATACCTTAGTTAAACTATTTACTACATCTCTACTTGTTTTGCCTTTATCTTTGTTTATTAAAATTACTGCGTTCATAATCCTCTATATAAATAATACCTTTCTTTCTTTTTTCTTTTGGTACATAGATAAACTTTTTTAAACCTTCTTCATCTAAAATATAACCTCTTTTAGACAAAATATCAATTAATAATTCATCATTAAAATAAGGATTTATATATACTGTGGAGGGAGTTACTGATTCTGAATAATTTTCTACTTCACTAATCAAATAATTATAAAAACTACTTTTAAATAAATTCATATATTCTAAGTAATCTGCAATAACGATATTATCAATTACTATTCCACATTCTCTATGGAAAAGTAAATATGCAATTAGATTATATTCATTTGCTATAGAAATTATTTTTTCATCTTCCCTATCAAGATTTTCTTTCACTAGACACGAAAAAAGATAGTTAGGATCATATTTTTGTATTATTAAATTATTCTTATCTAATAAACTTTTTTTGCTAATTAATTCTAATCTATTTTTTCCATTAAAACATTTTGCATACTCATAAGCATTACTTAAAAGTACACTTTTAAAACTTTTATCTACATTACCAACATATAATTTCATACCAAAACCCCATATTATTAATCATTTTGATGTATTTTTTTAATTATATCATCAATTTTATTACCATATTCAATTGACTCATCATAAGTAAATTTTAAAAATGGTATATTTCTTGCATCAATTAATGAGGCAAGTTTTCCTCTTATAAAAGGACTTGCTTCATTAACTTCTTTTTCTATTTCTTTTTTTGAAAGTGAAGAAAGTGATGTAAAATATACTTTACAATAACTAAAATCTTTTGCAAGTGAGCATCCAGTTATTGTAATACTTTTAAGTAGTTCATCATGACATTCCCTTTGAATAATCATTGGAATATATTTTTCAATATCACTTTCGATTCTTTTTACATTTAAACTAGGCATGTTTTACCTGCTCCATTACATAAACTTCAAAAGTATCTCCCTCTTTGAAGTCATCATATTTTTCAAGTGTAATACCACATTCAAAACCTTTTTTAACTTCTTTTGCTTGATCTTTACCTCTTTGAATTGAGGAAATCTTTGTATCAATAAGAATCTTTCCATCACGAATAACTCTTACATTTGCATTATTTTTAACTATTCCATCAGTTACATAAACACCTGCAATATTACCAACTTTAGAAAATTTAAATATTTGTCTTACAACGGCACTACCAATTATTTTTTCTTCATATTCAGGATCAAGCATACCATTTAATGCTGCTTCAACATCCTCAACAAGTTTATAAATAATTGTATAACATCTAATTTCAATACCATATTCTTTTGCCATTGCTTTAGCATCCGAAGATGATACTACATTAAATCCTATTACAATAGCCTTTGAGGCACTTGCAAGAACTATATCACTTTCAGATATTGGTCCTATACCACTACGAATAACTTTTACTCTTACATCTTTAACTTTAATATTTTCAAGAGCACTCTTAACTGCTTCCTCAGAACCTCTTACATCGGCTTTTAAGACAACAGCAACTTCTTTTTGACCTGCATTAACACTTTCAAATAATTCATCAAGTGATAAAGTCTTTTTAACATTACTCTTTTCTTTTTCAATATTTTTTCTTTTTTCAGCAACTTCTTTAGCTTCCTCAATAGTTTCAAAAGCCATAAACTTATCACCTGCTTTAGGTGTATCATTAAGCCCGGTTATTTCAACTGGAGTAGATGGACCTGCCTCAACAATAGACTCGCCTTTATCATTTTTCATTGTACGAACCTTACCATAAGTTGTTCCTACAACTACTGGATCACCAAGTCTAAGGGTTCCATTAAGAATAAGGAATGATGATAGTCCTCCAACATTTTTATCAAGTTTTTCTTCGATAACAGCTCCCAAAGCATATCTATTTGGATTGGCTTTAAGTTCTTTAACTTCGGCAATTGCAAGAATTGTTTCAAGAAGGGTATCAACGCCTTCACCAGTCTTCGCAGAAAGATTAATAAATGGATATTCTCCTCCCCAACTTTCTGGAGTAATACCATTTTCGCTCATTTCAGTATATACTCTTTCAATATTAATATTTGGTTTATCAATTTTATTTACTGCAACAATAATTGGTACACCAGCACTTTTTGCATGATCAATTGCTTCTTTTGTTTGAGGCATAACGCCATCATCTGCAGCAACGATAATAACAACTATATCAGTTACACTTGCTCCCCTTGCACGCATTTGAGTAAAAGCAGCATGACCTGGGGTATCAATAAATGTAATTTTGTGACCATCTTTTTCAGTTTGATATGCGCCAATTGCTTGAGTAATACCTCCAGCTTCACCTTCTGCTACTCTCGTAGACCTAATATAATCTAAAAGAGTTGTTTTACCATGGTCAACATGTCCCATTATTGTAACAATTGCTGGTCTTTCTTTTAAATCTTTTTCATCATCAATAACTTCATAATGATCAAAATCAGCAATATCTTGACTTTCTTTTTTCTTTAAAGTTTTATTGTAATCTAAAGCTACGATTTCAGCATTTTCAAAATCAATAACTTCATTCATAGATAGCATTAATCCTAAGCTCATAAGTTTTTTAATAATATCATTTAGAGAAACTCCAAGTGCATCCGCAAAGGCTTTAACACTCATTCCTTCTTCATATAAAACAATATTATCCTCTTTTACATTACTCATTAGTTTGCTTTTACTTTTATACATTTGCTTTTTTAAATTTTTGAAATCAGCATTACTACTATCTTTCTTTTTAAGTTTTTGTTTGCTATTAGCAACCATATCTTTTTTTACAATATTTTCACTTTGTAATACTTTTTCAACTACATCATCAATTTGGTCTTCTTCTTCATATGTTGTTTCTTTATCAGTACTTATTAAATTAATTGTATTATCAATCATAATAATATCATCATCAGATAAAATGCTATTACCATCTGCTTTAATTCCAAGTTCATCACATTTTCTTAAAACCTCTGCTACTGATAAATTTACATCTTTTGCATAATCTTTAATATTCATAAAAACCATCCTTTCTTAATTTAATTTTTATCTACTTTTTCCCTTTTCTATATATCCAAAATCATATAATAGTGTTTCTAAATCTCTACCTTCATATTTAATAATTTCAATATTTGCATTACTTGCAATTGATTTAGAAAGATTTGCATCATATTCACTGTTATATACAACCTTGGTTATTCCACTATTAATAATAGAATTCATACAGTCCTTACAAGGAAAAGTATTTACATAAATTGTTGCTCCTACTGTAGATATTCCGTGTCTTGCAGCAAAAGCAATTGCATTTTGTTCAGCATGAGAAGCAGGACATAGTTCTAAATATTTACCAGATGCATAATCAGCCATTGCTCTTCTTCTGCATCCACCTAAATCTTCGCAATGCTCAACACCTCTTGCTGGTCCATTAAATCCAAAACTAATTGGATTATCATCTTTAACAATGACTGCCCCAACTTTTCTTGATAAACAAGTACTTCTTAATGAAGCAAGTTGGGAAATAGCCATATAATATTCTTCTTTAGTTGGTCTCATTAATAATCCTTTCTAAATTATCATATACTTCATCACTAATGCTTACCCCTAAAGCTTTCTCTAATATTTTAGTCTTTTTTGCCTTATTTATTACTTCTATAGATTTTTTTAAGTATGCACCTTTTCCATTAAGTTTACCAGTACTATCATATACTACCTCTCCTAAGGGAGTTCTTACTACTCTTAATAAATCTTTTTTTTCACATTTTTCATGTGATACAACACAAGTTCTTAAAGGAACTTTTTTCATTATCTATTACCTTCCTCAGTAATTTCTTTCATTGTTTTAATTTCTAAATAGTATTTAGTAAGTCTTGAAGCAAGTCTAATATTACTTCCTTTTTTACCAATAGCTTTACTAAATTCATCATCAGGTACCACTACTAAAGCTTTTCTTTCTTTTTCATCTAAAATATTAACAATAGCACCTTTTGCAGGAACAATAGCATTTTTAATAAATGCAGCTGGATCTTCATCATATAATACTAAATCTATTTTTTCATTACCAAGTTCTTTTAAAATACCTGCTATTCTACTCCCTTTTTCTCCAATACAAGAACCAATTGCATCAACTTTTGGATTATTAGATATAAGAGCAACTTTACATCTTATACCCGGTTCTCTTACTACTTGATATATATCAATTGTTCCATTAATAATTTCTGGAATTTCTTGTTCAAATAATCTTTTGACAAAACCATAATGTTTTCTAGAAAGCATAATAACTGGGCCTTTAGCTCCTAAAGTAACCTTAGTTAAATATACTTTTATATTTGAACCCATAACAATTTTTTCATCAGGTATAATTTCACTTTTAGGAAGCATACCACGAGTTCTACCAAGATCAATGTAATAATTTTTTTGGTCTTCCATAGCAACCATACCAATCATTACTTCGCCTTCTTTATCACTAAACTCATTTATTACACTTTCTTTTTCAGCTTCTCTAATTTTTTGTGTTAATACTTGTTTAGCAGTTCCTGCAGCAACTCTTCCAAAATCTTTTGGAGTTACTTCTTTTTCAATAGTATCTCCAACTTTAGCATTAGGATCTATTTTAACAGCATCCTCTAAAAGAATTTGAGCATCAATATTTATCTCTGGTGGTGTTGTTACGATATTACCTTCTTCATCTTCAGTTTCAACTCCATAATCAATTTCTGGTACTACTACTAAATAAGAATATACTTTTATATCGCCACTTTCTCTATCAATTCTTACAATTACATTAGTTTTAGAATTAAAATTCTTTTTATATGCAGTTGTAAGAGCAAGTGTTAATCCCTCAAAAATAACATCCTCACTAATATTTTTTTCTTTTGCTACTAATTTAACAGCTTTAATTAATTCATTTGCATTCATCTTTAATTACCTCTTTCCTTACTAGATATATCTAAAATATAGCTATCATCAATATCACAGTACTTATCCACTATTGGATTAATTATATGAGTAGCAGTAACTATCTCATCTATATCAATTCCTCCAACCTTATCTAGGATTACCTCTAAAAAGGAATATTTTCCTTTCTTTTTAAAAGATATACTATCTACAAATATATCCATATCCTTAATTGCAATATTAATTTTTTCAGTTAATTTACTAAAATCCAAATATATCACCCTCTTATTAATAAAAGTGGGATTGCAGGCCCACTTCAAATGTCAAACTTATTTTATCATTATTTATTTGATATGTCTATAAAAAAATATGAAGAAAATTAAAAAAACTTCAAAAAATCTATTTACAAAGTAAGAAAATTATAATATAATTTAATAGTTGTCGAAGGACAACAACCTCTTTTTAATAATTATCTAAGTAATTATTAAAAATAATCAAATCGTATTTATGGGTTTACGATTTTTTTATTCAAGATGTAAGAATCGGCTTTTATATAAAGTCGATTTTTATTTTAATAAAAAAGACTTAAATTAATAAGTCTCCTTCATCATTTTGATTAATTATAAATGCACAGGCATCATCAGTATCAATGTGTAGTTCTGTAACCGCATTTTCTTTTATTTTAATAAAGCACTCTATTATACCTTTTTTCTCTTTACCAAGTTTAACATTTACAATTTGTCCGTTTTCTAAATTAAGATTTTGGGCTTCTTCCAAAGAAATATGAATATGTCTTTGAGATATAATTGCACATTTTTTAGTTATTTCACATTTATCAGATACTATAGTAATTGTTTCAGCATCAAATAAATCACCACTTTCTCTAACTGGAGGATTAATACCAAATTTAATTGAATCACTTCTTGATATTTCAACTTGTGTATAATCTCTAAATGGGCCTAATACCTTAACATTTTTTATTTCATATTTGCTTGTTTTTAAAGTCACAACTTTATCTGTAACAAAATCACTAGGTTGTGATAAGTTTTTTATTATTTTATATTCATCCCCAAAAAGAAGATCATAGTCCTCTTTAGTTAAATGAACATGTCTATTACTAACTCCTATATTAATTTTCATATCTACCCCATCATATAAGTTATTACTTTAGCAATTGCAATTCCTATAGCAATAATTGAAAATGAAAAAACAATGCTTAATATAATGTTTTTTTTCATAATATATTTTCCTTTCTTAATTAATTTATCTATAATAAATTATACCTTTAGTAAATAATCTTTTCTATATAATCTAGATTACCATTATTAAATGTTAATCTATAAATATCAATATCATTTTTACTATTATCATATATAACATTATCATCATACTCTATTACTAAATTATCATCAAGAGTATATGAGGGCTGTAAAATATTAATTAAATATCCTAAAAATGCTCTTTTATGAGTAAATATTACAACTTTTTTTAAATTACTTAAATTAACAATATGTTCTATTTCATCATTTACTCTTTTACCTACTTCATTTAAACTTTCACCATCCGTAAGTCTGATATTAAAATCATGTTCTTGCATAAAATAAACATCTTTTAGATTTTGATTTTTTAAATTACCTATCTTTTCATCAGCAAACTTATCCGATGAATAAACATCTTTATTAATCCTTTTAGCAAGTGTTTTAGCAAATAGCATATTACTTGCATTTTGGGATGAATATATTGCATTAGTATCAGTTAATAAAGACAATAATGCAATATTTTTAGCGGTATCCTTAAGTTTATTTATAATAGGTAATCTTATTTTACTTTCTGGTAAATTCAAATCATTATATATTAAATTATTTTCTATTATATTATTGCAAATAATAATAATCTGCATTACTCACCTTTTAAATATTTAGCACTTAGTATATAACCACCAGCAAATAAAATCATACCTATTATAAACTCTATTAAATTAAATTTATAACCAAATATTAATATAATAATATTTACTATTGAGGCAAATACAAAGCCCACTATTGCAAAATAAGTCTTTATCTTATGTTTATCTAAAAGATATTCCATAAGTTTACTCATACCAAATATTCCTAAAATCATACCTATGCCAAACACTAATATAATTAAAATATTTTCTCCTAAATTAGTAAAATGCATAGTATCAGAAATAATCGCAAGTAGTGGTGCATAATAACCAAGTATTATAAGAATAGCACTACCTGAAACTCCTGGAATAATCATTGAACCTGCAGCTACAATACCTACTCCAAAAAGTTTTAAATACCCCATTAAATTTGTAGTAATAATAGCATCTTTTCCACTTCCTAAAAAAGAAAGTGATAAAAGTATTGCAGCACCAATAATAGAGCATAAAACATTTGGAAGTGTTATTTTCTTTTCAGTTTTTTTAACAATCATTTGAATTCCTCCAACGATTAGTCCTACAAAAAATAGTAATGTTGCCACTGGAAATTTATTTAAAGTAATATTTAAAATAAGACAACAAACAATTGCTGATGCCACTACTCCTAAAATAAAACTAATTAAAAACCCTTTTTCCTCTTTAAAAGAAGTAAATAAATTATTAATTACTTTTAATAGTCTTTCATAAATACCCATTGTCATTGCAAGAACCGAAGAACTTATTGGAAAAATAATTCCAAAGCCAATTACAAAGCCTTGCAAAAATGTAATAAATAAATTATCTTTTTTAGTTTTTGTCATTTTTAACCTCAATTTCTTTTATTTCAACCTTATTAATAGCATCGAACTTTTTAGTTATTTTATCAGTTGTTGTTGTAAGTTCATCAACACTATTATTAACTGCCTTAATATTTTTAGATAATTTTTCCCATCTATCTTTATATCTAGAAAACTCTACTGAAAGTTTATTTAACTCTTCATGAATAACTTTTGCATATTTATCTCTTTCAATATTTTTTATAATCATTGATATTGTTGAAAGAGTTGATATTAAAGTTGTAGGTCCAGTAATCCAAACTTTATTATTATATGCATACGTAATAAGTTCTGGATGATATGCATTTATTTCGGCAAAGATTGCCTCAGCAGGCAAAAACATAATTGCTTCGTCTGTTGTTACTCCAGGAACAATATATTTGTTTTTAATATCGTTAATATGTTTTTTTACATCCTGCACAAATAATTTTTCATATGCAAGTCTTTGTTCTTTAGTAAATGTTCTATTAACCATCTTTTGATAATTTTCTAAAGGAAATTTACTATCAATTGATATAGTTCCAAGTGGAGATGGTGCATATAAAAGAGCATCAACAATATACCCATTATCAAATTTAACTTGAGTATTATATATTCCCCCACTTGCAGGTCCAAAAGCATTATTTAAAATATATTCAAGATTTACTTCTCCAAAAGTTCCTCTTGTTTTTTTATCTGTAAGTACTCCTTGAAGTGATATAATATCTGCTCCTAAATCATCAATTTTTCTTTGAGCTTCATCAATTTTAGAAAGTCTTTCAAGTACATTATTAAATGTCTTATTACTCTTTTCAAAATTCTTATCAAGTCTTTCATTTACCATATCATTTATTAATGTAAGTTTTCTTTCAATTCTTTCATTTAATACTTCAAAATCATTTGTAAGTACTTTAGAAAAATCAAATTTAAAATCTCCAATTGACTTAGTAATATCAGTTTCAAACTTACCTAGTTTTTCAATCATTTCATTATTATTTTTGTTATTATTTTTAGATAAAAAAATTAATAAGCAAATCAAATTAACTACAAGAAGTCCAATAATTATATAATCTGTCATAATTCTACCTTTCTTATTATTTTCATTAAAACATTGTCCATTTTAACTGGACTAATATAAATTTCTTTACCATTTTTAAGTTTAATAGCAAGTCTTTTTATTGATGTTGAATAAAATGGATTAATATTTTTTACTACATAACATTTCTTTATACTTTTATAGGGAATTTCCTTTCTAATAAAACCTGCTCTTATAATTAGTTTATCTTTTTGTAAAAAGTATGCTTTAACATAAAAGAATATCATCAATATGGTTATAACTATTAATTCAATTATTCCCACGATTACATAAGTTGTATTAACTTTTAGAAAAAGTGTTATAGCTATAAGTGCAAGACATATTATAAAATATATTCCAAAAAATACGTAATTAAAACTATCATAATAATTATTTATTTTCATTTAACACCACATCTTATATTATCTACAAAAAATGAACCATTAAATGTCTTTCCTTGTACTTTTGCTTGAGACTCAGATAGTAAATAAAATTTTAAATTTAAATTCCAAGTATTTGTTGTTCCAGTTACTGAACTATCTGTTATTGATGCATCCTTAACAATAGTTTTTCTAAAAGTATTATTAACGCTTTCCCAGCTACTATCATAAGCAAAATTTTTCTCTTCACTAAAGTTATTTGTTCCACTTGCTAAGGAAGAAGATACAGTTAAAGTTAATTCTTTTTTACTTTCATTTGTAACAGGAACACTTTCACTTCCATATACATCGCTATTAGAATCATATTCATAAACTATATCATATAAACATTTATAAGTTGTTCCAGTACCTCCAAGGGCGAGTGATACATTTAAATTTACATTACTTTCCGCTACTACTGAACCAGGAGTTGAGGCAATCATATTAGCAAGAGTTGCATGAAGTTCTAAAGGAGCAGATGAAGAAGTAAAGGTTGTATTAAAGCCTTTTTGAGTAGTAACATTTATATTTGCAGTACTATTTACATCTTGATTAAATGAACCAAAGTATGCAAATGATGCACCCGCTACCATAATAAGAAGTAATACAATTGCTATCAAACTTGAAACAGTTAATTTATTTTTATTTTCCATATTCATCATATCCTTATAAATCCATTTTACTATATTTTTGTAATAAAAAAAAGAATAAATGTTAAAAAATTATTCTTTTTTATTTTTTATTAATAATATACAATAGTTGCAAGTATTAATAAAATAGCAAACATTACAGCCGCAAACATCCAAATATATTTGAACCATTGTTTATAATCTATCTTTAAATATGATAGACCAACCATAAGTACACCACTTACTGGCATAAGAATTTGTGCAAGACCATAAGTAGCAACATAAATAGTTTGTACAAGTGTAATGTCACTTGCATAACTAGCATTTATAAAGCCACCAACAGCATAACCAGTATATCCTAAGTCAGCATGGAAAATAGATGTAATAAATGCGAGTACTGAAGTAATGTATGGATTAAATGTTTTTGTAAGTCCAAATGCCCAGTTAGAAAAAGCTGGAATAAATGGAGATGTATACGCTACAATAAATACAACGTATACTAAAACAAATAAGCATACAGGTTTAAGCATTTTCTTTGCGCCTTCGCCAAATGATGTTAAAAATTCTTGGAATTTGAATTTTGACATAAATGCCACTACTGCTGATAAAACCATTAACATGCTTACTAAAGCAGTAATTTCAAATTTACCGAATTCTACAGCACCTGAACCTAAAATATAACTAAATAATGTAAATTCTTTACCAATTTTAAGTTCTGTAATCCATTTGTGGAAATTTGCAAATATTTCAATTTTCCAGTTAGTCATCCAAGCAGTATATCCTAGAACTAAGTAAACAAATAAAATACTAAATACTACGATAATTGGCCAAGTACTAACTTTACCTTTAACCTCAACAGCACTATATGGATCAACTTCTGAAGAACTATCTTCTTTAGCTTTTTTATTTGACTTTCTTGTAAGTTTAAAGATTAATAAACCTTCATAAGCTACAAGTGCACAAGCAGCAATAATTGCACGATAACTTAAACCACTAGTTAGTTCTGTAGACATATAGTAATTTAAGAAATATAGTCCATCACTTCCGTATGTTGCACCACAAAGTCCAGCTAAAATTGAACCAAATGTTACAGCAAATGTAGTAAGTTTACTTTGCCCCATACTAAGTAAAATTGATACTATAAATGGAACAAATACTAAAAGTGCAAAAGTACTTTTAAGTAGTGATGATAAAATAATTATCACGCTTGAAGTAACAACCATAAAAATAGTTTCTTTACCTTTTAGTTTTTTAGCAATTTTACTAACTAAAGCACTATATGATTTAGTTTTAGATAAAATTCCATAGAAACCACCAAGAATAAATAAGTAAATAATAGTTGTAAGTCCAAAATAAGCAGCGTAATATAAAAGTGATGGAAGATCTGCAAGACCAATTCTTTTCATTGCTACTTCACCATAAGTAGCACCATTAAAATATCCATAAGGAACTACCCAGGTAATGCATATTGCTACAAAAATAGCAATTAAAAGCCATCTAAATAAATCACTATGTTTACTTTTACAAGTCATTACTGCAAAGAATGCTGCAACAGCAAGTATTAAAACAATGCCGATTATTATTCCCATATTCTACCTCCTTAAATAAATTATACTACTTAAAGTCAAAAAAAAAAAGCAAATATTGCTTTTTATCCCAATTTTTAGCCAAATATATTTAATTTGTTTCTTTTTCATATATTCTAAAATTATTTTCAAACTTATAAATCTAAATAGTAAAATATTAATATTGTAAAGTTTTTTTACTTAATTTCAAAGGATATTTTATCATCAGTATAATTTAAATATACTTTTAAATTAGTTTCTTTAATTGTATCACTTGGTTTATGATAAGACTGAAGTACATAATATGTTGAAACATCATGATATTTAATCTTAATACTAGTTTCAACTTCAGTACTACATTTTTCTTTTCTAGCACATTTAATTTCAGACACATTTAAAACAGTTATTTCTTTATCCTCAATAGTAATAACATCACCTTTTTTATAATTAAATGTCTTATCACTTATATTATCTCTATTTCCTAAAATAGCACAAGCAAGTAAAACACCCATTAAAATAACAATAATAACTAATAATATTCCACTTTTATTCTTTTCCATAGTTTAATTATAACTTAATCTACATCTTTTTTAAATAGTTTTTGAAAAAAATTTTTAATTTTACTATTTCTTTTACCTTTCTTAATATAAATATCTTCATTTCCTACTTCTTTATTATTTAAATAAATGCTAGCATATCCCACTATATCATCATTATCATAATTACTATCTTTTTTTATAAAATATTTAATCTTAATAAGTTTTTTTTCACTATTATTAATAAGTAAATTAAAATTATTTTTAATATATAAAGTATCTTCGATAAATAAATTTTTAGTATCTAAATAAAATTTATTTTTATTTAAAATTTTTTCATTTTGATAATTTTTCTTAACATATTTATAAGATGCTTTATGAGTTTCCCAATCATTTGAATCATTTAAAGTAACAATAACAATATTTGCACCATTTATTAGTCCAGTTGTTACAAGAGTTCTTTTTGCTTTTTTAGTATAACCAGTTTTACCTCCAGTTACATAATCATACTTTAATAGTTTATTTTTATTTTGCCAAGAATAGTTTTTTCTATCTGATTTACAATTATAATTTTTAGTACTAAATATTTTTCTAAACTTATCATTTTGCATAGCATAAGTTGTAAGCACGGCCATATCATATGCAGTTGAAGTATTTCCATAACCATCTTTATTTTCAAGACCATGAGAATTATAAAACAAAGTATTTTTCATTCCAATCTTTTTTGCATATTCATTCATTTTTTCAGTAAATTTTTCCATAGAACCAGAAACATGAATAGCAATCATAGTTGCTGCATCATTTCCACTTCGAAGCATCATACCATATAGTAAATCTTTCATGGATATTTTTTCACCAATTTCTAGATAAATACTACTTCCTACTGCAGAAAGAATATCCTTTGTTACGGTTACCTTACTATCTAAATTACTATTTTCGATAGCCACTATAGCGGTCATTATTTTTGACGTTGAGGCCACTAAATGTTTTTCATTCATATTTATCTCTTTTAAAACTCTATTATTATCCATATCATAAACAATATATGAGGCATTAACTGTTTTACACAAAATAAAAAAACTAAATATAACTAGTAATATTTTTTTCATACTACATTATATGTTAGTTTATAATTTTTATTTTATTAAAATTTCCATATATAGATATTTTTTATATATAACTATTTGTTAAATTTAATTAAATTGCTACAAATTAAAATAATATTTTTATAACAATCATCCTATTTTTATTTATAATATTTAATAGTAAAAATTGTTTTACCATCTTTAGAATATACATCTATTTTACCATTATTTTTTTCTATTATATTTTTAGCAAGTGAAAGTCCTATACCAACACTTTCACAGTAACCTTTTTTATTTGTATAAAATCTATCAAATATTTTATTTAAATCTTTATCATTTATTATCCCATTATTAATAATTTCAATTTTACTATATATTTTATTATCATTACAATTTATATAAACAATATCATTTTCATTTGAATGCTCAATAGCATTTTTAACTATATTTGATAATGCCTCAATTTGCCAATTAAGATCAATATTTAAGTTAAAATCATTTAAAATATTTACTTTAATATTTATATTTTTTAAATCCGCTATTAAACTAATTTTATCTATTGATTTATTTATAAATTCTTTTATACTTACACTTTTATTAATAAAATTTATTACATTAACATCAAATTTTGAAAGTTTCAAAAGGTTTTGAATTAAATTATTTATATTTGTTACTTCTTTTGATATTTTTGATATAAATTCATTTCTATTTTTTTCATCCATATTTGGATTATCTATTAAATTATCAAGTGAAATATTAATAACTGTAAGTGGAGTTTTAAGTTGATGAGAAATATCTTCGAGATAAGTTTTAATTATTAATTTATCTTTCAAAGAATTATCTGCATCATTTTTAAGCATAACAACTGTTTTATACATTTCATTTTTAAGTTTTGAAATCATTGTTTCATCTGTACCTTTAATATTCAAATTATAATTTTTCTTATTTATTTCTTCGATTAAATGAATTATTTCTTCGAGTTTATTATTTTCATAATTTTTATTTATAATTAAAATAATACTTAATACTAATATAAATGAACCTAAAATAGCATTATTAATAATAAATATTTTTTTATTTTCTTTATGCATACTTATAAGAGCAAATTCATCATCAACATCTATTCCATATTCATTTAAGTAATTATAGTCTGATTTACCATTTAAAATGTCTGACAGTTCTTTGTTACTTACATTTGGATAATTTTTCTTAACTACATAAATAACATTATTTACAAACTTGTTATATTTTTCTTTATAAATATTTTCTTGATATAAATAAACCATATTAAAGGAAAATACATATATTAAAATTATTACTATAATTAAAATTATCGTTTTTTTATTTTTCATTAATTATATACCCTATTCCTTTTTTAGTTTCAATAATATTATCACCGATTTTCTCTCTTATTCTTTTTAAATAAACAGTTATTGTGTTATCATTTACATCATTACCAGTTAAATTATAAATATAATTAATAAGTGATTCACGAGTTATAACTTTGCCTATATTGGTCATAAATAAATATAATATTTTAAGTTCTAAAGAAGTTAGATTTATTATATCACCATTTTTCTTAACTTCCATTTTATCAGAATCAAATGTAATATCTTTTACATTAATAACATTTTTCTTATTTGATAAAAGTCTTGCTACTCTTGCAAGAAGTTCCCTTGTCATAAAGGGTTTAGTTATGTAATCATCACATCCTAGTTCAAAACCTTTTACAATATCATCTTCACTATCTTTAGCAGTTAAAAATATAACTGGAATATTTTTTAAATTTAAATTTTCTTTATAAAAATCAAAACCATTTCCATCAGAAAGTGTTACATCTAAAATTATTAAATTAAAATCTATTTTATTTATAATATTTTTAGCTTTATCTAAACTATTTACATGATAAAATTCATAATTATTTTCTTTAAAAGTATATGATAAACCATTTGCTATTTCTTCATTATCTTCGATTAAAAGTATTTTCATATAAAACCTCTTTCAAGTAATATTTTACTAAACAAATAATGAAAAGGCAAATTCATTAATAAAATAAATATACTTCATAATAATAAGTTTATTTTTTTAAATTTAAGTACACTTAAAAAGACTTAAAATTAAAATTTAAGCCTATATATTTTCATCTCTAATTGAATCTAAAATATTTTTAGAATTTACTTTTTTAACAGAATATTTCATAAGGGAGAATATTAATATAAATACTATTATAATACTTATAATTATACCTTTTAAAGGTAAATGATAAATTAATGTCATTTCACCGATAAATGCTCTATGAATAATAAGTGATAAAATAATACCTATTGGAATACCTATAATAAGGGCTTTTATGCAATAAAAGAAACTTTCTAAAAATATCATTTTATTAAACTCTTTAGTAGTCATACCAATACTTCGAAGTGATGCAAACGCACCACGTCTTAAAGCAACATTCGTAGTAATAGTATTAAATATATTTGTAATTCCAATTATAGCAATAACAATAATAAATCCATAAAGAAATATTGCTACAATTATATATAGTGAGTTCATTTGATTAGCATATTCATTAGTATTATTAACATAAACACTATCATCATTTGGAAAAAGTTTATCTATTTCATCTTGAGTATCATTAGCATTTTTAGCATCCATATATATAGAGGTTAAATTAAGGTGTGATAAATCATTATTATAAATTTTATCAAATGTTTCATCACTTACGATAATAACTGGAGCTTCACCATTATTTTCAAGTCCTAAAGGTTTTTCTGATGTTGACTTAATAGCCCTTAATTTAACTATACTATTTGTTTCACTATTTTTTAATTCTATAGTTTCTCCATCTTTATAGTCTAAAACATTAAATTCTATCTTACTACCATTTTCTGAATATATAAAATTATTAATAATAATTGCATCATAATCTAAAGTACCCTTTATATTAAGTTTTTGTAAATAATTATCATATTCTTTTTTACCAACGCATTTAATTGAAATGGTATTAATATTATCATTACTAAATCCATATTCAATTGCTTTTTTAGTAAATTTTAAATAATCAGCATTTATAATAATTGTTCTTATAAATGAAATTCGATTAATATTTTCTAAAGATTCAATTTGTTTAATCTTTTCTTTTCTTGCTTTTTCATTTTCTTCATTAAGCATAACCTCTAAATTATAGTTGTACTCACCAATTTCTTTTTTAACTAAAGAAAAAGCAGTATTAATAAAGTATGAAAGTCCAATATAAACCGCTACGCAAAAGATTATTGAAACTACTGTTGTACGATATTTTTTACTATTTCTTTTGATGTTTTTATAGGAAATAACTCCTCCAATACCAAAAAGTTTATTTATAAATTTAGGATATTTAATTTTCTTTTTTAAAGTTATTTCTCCAGGATTACGAATTGCTTCGATTGGTAAAGTTTGTGAAGCTTTTTTAGCAATTTTTTTACTAGATAAATAAATTGTAAGTAAACTTAAGATAATTGAAATTAAAATTGCTAAAAAATTTACCTTAAATACTAAGAAACCTTCGATAACAAATGCACTTCCTAATAATAAATTAACTATTTTAATTAGAACAAATGCCGCAAAAACACCAGATAGTAATCCTAAAATTATACCAATAAAACCTAAAATAAAACTTTCATAATAAACACATTTTTTTATTTGTTTTGAGGTTGCTCCAACACTTATAAGATGTGCATAACTTTTTATTTTTTCCGTATAAGAAATATTAAAACTTGATTTTATACAATAAACACTTGTGAAAATAATTATTATTGTTACAACCGTTGCAATAGTAACAAGCGCCCTCATTGTACCATCATCAAATGATGAAGAAAGCATTTTAACTAAATATGTATTTTGATTATGATCATATTTGGCTTTTGCCATTTCATCTTTATTATATTCACCAATTTCTAAATCTTTTAAAGTTTTACCAGATACACCAATAATACCTCCGACAACATTATATCTATTTTTTAAACCTTTATTAGTTAAATAAACATATACATCATTTAATTTACCACCATTTTCACTATATGTAATAAATGTATAACCAGGTGCGGTATATGGCTCCATATCCATTCTTTTTACAATACCTACAATTTTATATGTTTTAGTTTTAGTATTTATTATTTCCTCTTTAGTATCAATATCATAAGGATTATTTTGATTTAAATTATATCCCTCGCTTTGTCTTTGACCAATATCTAAAGTTATATAATCTCCTATTTTATAATCAAGTCTTCCATTAGTTTTTACACTCGTAGGAATAACTATTTCACTTTCATTTGTAGGAACTTTTCCCTCGACTAGATTTAAACCAAGATTTTCCATAGCATCTTTATCCATACTAACAACATAAGCATAAGGTTTAGCTTCATTTTGACTTTCTATTTTAGCATAACCAAGTCCACTTACAAGATATAAATCTTTTATACTACGATTATTTTTTAAAAAAGATATTTCACTTTCAGGTACATCATAAAAAACATATTCATAATTACCACTTGATTTTTTTTCATATTCAATTAAACTTTCTCTAAAACTTGTTACCATTGTAGCAACCGCTGTAATAAGGGCCACAGATAAAAGTATACCAATAGTTGTTACAATACTTCTTTTTTTATTTAATTTAAGATTTTGAATAGTGATTTTTCTTAAAATATTCATTTATCATCCACTATCCTTCCATCTTCGATAGTAATAATTCTATCAGTCATTTTAGCAATTTCTAAATTATGAGTTATCATAATAATTGTTTGATTATACTTTTTATTAGTTTTTTTAAGAAGATTAACAATTTCCTCACTTGCTTTTGAATCAAGATTTCCTGTAGGTTCATCTGCAAGAATTAATGATGGTCTTGTTATAAGTGCTCTTCCTATTGAAACTCTTTGTTGCTCTCCTCCAGAAAGCTGACTTGGTAAATGACTTTGTCTATTTTCAAGCCCTAAAAGTTCTATCATTTCATTTAAATCTTTTTTATCTGGTTTTCTTCCATCAAGTTCTAAAGGAAGTGATATATTTTCTATTACATTTAATATAGGAATTAAATTATAAAATTGATAAATAAGTCCTATTTGTCTACGTCTAAATATAGCTAAATCATCATTATTTAATTTATAAATATCTTCATCATTTATGAAAACTTTTCCACTTGTTGGTCTATCAACACCACCAATTAAATGTAGAAGTGTACTTTTACCACTTCCACTTGCTCCGACAATTGAAACAAACTCTCCTTTTTCAACAGTAAAAGAAACATTATCAAGTGCCACAACTTTACTTGCTCCTGTTCCATAAACTCTTTTTAAATTTTCTACTTTTAAAATTTCCATAATTTCCTTCTTTCAAATTAAGTATATTATAACAAAATGACTTTTAAGTGACAAAAAAAAGTAGCATTTGCTACTCTATTACTTTCATTATAAGAGGAAGTATCTGTTTTTTACGAGACATTATACCTGGTAAAAATATTCCTTCATAAGCATCTTGTAAATTAAAGGCATTTTTTATTAAATTTTTACTATTTTCATTATAAATTACATAACTACCCTTTTTCAAAATATCAGTTATAAATATTAATACTGCTTTATAATTTATTTCACTCATTTCATTTAATTCATTAATATAACTATCTATATCTTTTTCAATTTCATCAAAATCCATAGTGGTAATAACTGCAATACCATAATCTTTATCATTAACTGAATAATTTTTAAAGTCTTGATGTATTAATTCTTTTACACTTAATCCCTTAATTGAAGATGCCTCTTTTAACATTTGAATTCCATATTCATTTATATCTACCTTTGCAAGTTTTGCAAGTTCTTTCGAAGATTTTATATCATCTTCAGTTGTAGTTGGAGAGGAAAACAAAAGTGTATCTGAAATTAATGCTGATAATAAAAGACCTGCAATATCTCTTGGAATTTTAATTCTTTCTTTTATAAATTGTTCATATATAATCGTAGCGGTACATCCAAGAGGTTTACATAAAAATGTAATTGGTTCTTTAGTACCTATATCACCTAGATTATGATGATCCACAATCTCTAATATTTCTGCTTCCTCAAGTCCATCAATAGATTGAGAATATGTATTATGGTCTACCAAAATAACTTTTTTCTTTTCATATTCATTCATATGAGTTACTTTAATAACTCCTAAACATTCATTATTATCTTTAACAACAGGATAATTTGTATAACTAATTCTTTTAGTAAGTGATAAAAAATCAGTATAATAAGAATGAATATTAACAGTAGTAAGATTTCCTTCATTATTACATAAATTTTTAATATAACCAGTATTTGGAAGTAAAAAGCATATTGTTGCAGTTGAATGATTACAAGTTATTATTGTTACATTATTTTTTCTAGCTTTTTTTAATAATCTTTCTGGAAGTACTCTGCCCCTTGTTAAAATAATTAATTTTACCTTTTTACTTATAGCATTTTCTATTATATGATATCTATCTCCGACAACTAAAATAGTATTTTCATCAAGTTCATTTTTTCTTGAAAACTCTTCATTTGAGCAAGTTATATAAATTGTTTTACCTAAAACTTCCTCAATTTGTCCACATAAAATAGTTCCATCTAAAAGTTCTAATATATTTTTAAGTGATGTATGAAGTGTAGTTTTATCTTCGAGTGCAAGATAGTTTACAACATCCTTTAAATTTATATAACCAGTTAATATCTTTTTTTCATCTACAAGTGGTATAGCATTTAAATCTTTATCTTTCATAAATTTAATAGTATTACCTATACTTTCATATTCATTTATAAAGGCACCTTTTTCATATTTTAAATCTTTTATTTGTACTTTAACATCATTTAAATATGAAGGAACAGGTGTATTAAAATAATTTAAAACATATTTTGTTCCATTATTAACTTGACCTATAACTTTAGGTGTTGCAGGTATTCCTTGCATATTTTTAAGGTATGCTAAAGCAATTGCACTACATACTGAATCTGTATCTGGATTTTTATGACCAAAAACATATATTTGTTTCATCTACTATCACCATATTAATGGTATCATATTTTTGATAAAATTTAAATAAAAAAATGGATTATATAGAATTCAAAAATATATAAATTAATAGTTTTGTTAAAGATTACCATACTAATAAAGATAATAATGTGATAAAATATGTTTGATTGGAGGAAGTATGTTTAAATTAGTTAGTAAATTCTCACCTGCGGGAGATCAAAATGAAGCAATAGATAAATTAGTAGATGGCTTAAATAATCATGAAAAAAATCAAGTTCTTTTGGGAGCCACTGGTACTGGAAAAACCTTTACAATTGCTAATGTTATAGAAAAAACTGGTAAACCTACTTTAGTTTTATCACATAATAAAACACTTGCTGGACAACTTTATGCCGAACTTAAGGAAATGTTTCCAGAAAATCATGTAGAATACTTTGTATCATACTATGACTATTATCAACCTGAGGCTTATGTACCATCATCAGATACATATATTGAAAAAGATTCCTCAATAAATGATGAAATTGATGAACTAAGACATAAAGCAACTTCTGCTCTTATTAATTATGATGATGTAATTGTTGTATCAAGTGTATCATGTATATATAATATAGGTCAAAAAGAAGATTACGAAAAAAATATGTTTGTTATAAATATTGGTGATACATTTTCAAGAAATTTTATTATTAATAAACTAGTTGATATGACTTATGAAAGAAATGAACTTGATTTTCATCGTGGAACATTTAGAGTCCGTGGAAATAGTATTGATATAGTACCAATAAATGAAAAAAGTGAAGCGATAAGAATTGATTTAGATGATGATAAAGTTGAAAGTATTACTATATTTGACCCTCTTACAGGAAGTGTTCTTAAAAGAAAACAAACTGTTATAATATCTCCAGCATCACTTTTCGTAACAAGTAAAGAAACTTTAGAAAAAGCAGTAGCCAATATAAAAAAAGAACTCGATGAAAGACTTAAAGAACTTCATGAAAATGGTAAACTTATCGAAGAACAAAGATTAAAAGAAAGAACTAATTATGATATGGAAATGCTTCTTGAAACCGGATTTTGTAATGGAATTGAAAACTATTCAAGACACCTATCTTTAAAGGAAGCTGGAGAAACTCCTACAACACTTATGGATTTCTTTCCTAAAGACTACCTTTTGGTGATTGATGAAAGTCATGTAACCATACCTCAAGTACGAGCAATGTATAACGGAGATAGAATGCGTAAACAAACTTTAGTAGATTATGGATTTAGACTTCCCTCTGCCCTTGATAATAGACCTTTAAAGTTTGAGGAATTTAATGAAAAAATTAATGAAGTTATATATGTATCAGCAACTCCTGGAGATTATGAACTATCACTTACTGGTGGTAAATATATAGAACAAATTATAAGACCTACAGGACTACTTGATCCTACTATTGAAGTTAAGAAAACCGAAGGACAAATTGATGATATTGTATCACAAATTAATTTATGTAAAGAAAAAAATGAAAGAGTATTAATTACTACTCTAACTATTAAAATGAGTGAGGAACTAACTGATTATTTAAAGAACCTTAATATTAAAGTTGCTTATTTACATAATGAAATAAAAACTTTAGATAGACTTAAAATTATTCATGATTTAAGATGTGGTAAATATGACTGTATTGTTGGAATAAACCTTTTAAGGGAGGGATTAGATATTCCCGAAGTAAGTCTTATTTGTATACTTGATGCTGATAAACAAGGATTTTTAAGAAGTACAAGAAGTTTAATTCAAACAATAGGAAGAGCTGCAAGAAATAAAAATGGTCATGTTATTATGTATGCTGATACTATTTCAGATGCTATGGATGAAGCAATTAAAGAAACCTCAAGAAGAAGAACTATTCAAGAAAAATATAATAAAGATCATGGAATTATTCCTCAAACAATTATAAAAAGTATTAAAGATATACCTACTACTGATGAAGAAAATAAAGAAGGCAAGAAGATGAGTAAACAATCTAAAAAAGAAATGCTAATTAAAATAGAAAATGAAATGAAAGAGGCTGCTAAAGCATTAGACTTTGAAAAAGCAATGGAACTTCGAGATATTTTATTTGAACTAAAAGAAAAGAAATAAATTACAAATAAGTTTATTTCTTTTTATTTTAAATTATTAGTAATTTCTTTGAAAAAATCTTCATTCCAAAGTTTTAAAATTTGTGTGTCATTAATAAAAGGCAATACATCCTTTTTAGCATCTTCATAATTAATTTCACTAAACTTTTTGTTTAATAAATCTTTTAAAACATCAATGTTAAAATCATCATTTTTTTCTAGTACACCCGAATCAATTAATTTATTTTTTATAAGTTCAATATTTATTTTTGCATTGCTAATTAATAAGTAAATATAATCATATAAATCTCTTCCTTTAGTTCTAAAACTCCAGTTTCTACATAGGATTGCGTGAACCTTACCCGCAAGTAAAGATGTTTCATCGTAAAGGTTTATTTGATGTAGGCATGGAAGTATTTTATATTTAATTTCGTAAGTTGCTCCAATTGGTGGATTAATATCTACTTCAAATTTAACTTTTATATTTTTTAACAAATTATTATAGGTAGTACTTTCTTCACGAGGAAAAAATCTTAAAATATGTTCTAATGTATCTCCCTTTAAAAATGCAGAGGTAATATTAGAATCAGATTTTTTTTGCTTTGTACTTATTTCCATATTGATTCCATAAGAATTCAGTTCATTTTCTATATATGAAAAGTATTTACTTAAATCGAAATTTTTATCTGGACTTATTAGAGCAAAATCCAAATCTTCGGAAAATCTGTCTATATTATAAAATATTCTTAACGCTGTTCCTCCATAAAATGCTACTTTATCAAAAAAATCACTTCGAGAAAGTCCACACAATACTACTTCTTGGATAATTTCTTTTAAAGCATTTATTTCATCATTAACATTTTTCGTTTCGTAACCAGCAAGCATTTGACTAATAATATTATTCATTTTTATTTCTCCTTAAAAATTTTGCTAATAATGACACATTTGTTGAATGATATAATTCACTTAATTTTTCAATTTTTTTAGCATCTAAATTATAAAATTCTTCTTCATCTATTCTTAAATCATCAAACAACATAATTTGCATATTTTTTAAATTATTTAAAGGTTTCAAAGAATATAATTTATCACATAATGCTTTTTCAGCAGTAGCCATAATGAAAGAATAGTTTCCCTCTTGTTTCAAAATTATTTCATAGGGAAATGCTCTTGGTGGAACATCTTCATAACTAAATGTACCAAAATGATTATTATATATTTTTCTTTTCTTTTTATTAAATGTTGCACAAGTAACTGCGTTAACTCTTTCTGGTATTAAGCCATAATATGACAGTGCATATTCAAAAGATATATAAGATGGGCCATATATACTACTTGCAAGTAAATATGCTGAAGTATCACCATTTGTGTCATATAGACCATTTACAATTCTATAGAGATTTTTATCTTTAACTTCTCTACATATTTTATTATTTATATTTGAATAATCTTTTAAAAAATTCTTCAACATATTATTTGTAATTATCATATTTTCACCTCTAAATACCATTTTATAGTATTTTATAAAGAATTTCAAGTATAAAAAAAATACCTAGGCAAAACTAGGTATTTTAATTATTTTATTTGATTCATTACTTCTTCAGCAAAGTTATCATTTCTTTTTTCAAGACCTTCGCCTACTTCATAACGTACCATAGAAACGATTTCTCCACCATTATTTTTAACATAATCTTTTACAGATATGTCACCATTTTTGATGAAAGGTTGTTCAGCAAGACAAATTTCTTTATAATATTTTTTAATTCTTCCTTCAACCATTTTTTCAGCTATATCAGCAGGTTTTCCTTCATTAATAGCAATATTTCTTTGTACTTCTCTTTCTGCATCTAATACATCAGCAGGAACTTCCTGTGTAAATACATAAAGTGGTTTCATAGCAGCAGCTTGCATTGCAACTTCTTTAGCAACTTCTTCGCTTGCTCCCTTAACTACAGTAAGAACTGAAATTCTACCACCCATATGAATGTATGCACCAAAATGTTCATCATCAGTTTTAGTAATTTTTTCAAATCTTCTTAAAGAAAGTTTTTCACCAATTTTAGCTGTTTTTGCAACAATTAAATCATTTAATGTTTCACCAGCATAAGGTAAATTCTTAGCTTCCTCTAAAGTATTTGCATTACCTTCAAGAATAGTTTTTCCAACTGCATCAACAAATTCTCTAAATTCAGCATTATTACTTACGAAGTCAGTTTCACTATTTACTTCAATAATAACAGCATTATTACCATTTACATAAATATTTGATAATCCTTCAGCAGCAATTCTACCTTCTTTTTTAGCAGATTTACTAATTCCTTTTTCTCTTAAGTAATTTATTGCTTTATCTTTATCACCGTCACATTCAGATAGAGCTTTTTTGCAATCCATCATTCCTGCACCAGTAATTTCTCTTAATTCTTTTACTAAACTAGCAGTAATTTCCATTATATCCTCCTTAGTTTAAAGCATTTATTAATTCTTCTTTTTTCATTGAAGAATAACCTTTAACACCTTTTTCTTTAGCAATTGCTTTTAGTTCTGCAAGTGTTTTAGAACTTAAATCATCACTTTTTTCTTCTTCGTCTTCAACGATATCATTAATTAGGTAAACATCACTTTCTTTACCTTCTTTAACTTTTTCATCGATAACTTCATCTTTAATTAATTCTTCCATTGAAGCATTTTTCTTATTTTTGTCTTCCTCAGTTACATAATCAACTATTTCTAAATTGTTTGCTTCACAAATAGCGTTTGTAAGTACTCCAAGTAAAACTTTAATACTTCTTACAGCATCATCATTTCCTGGAATAACATAGTCAACTAAATCTGGATCTCCATTAGTATCAACTACACCAAATACTGGAATATGAAGTTTTCTAGCTTCTTTAATTGCATTGTATTCTTTTCTAGGATCTACAATGATTAATGCCTGTGGAAGTTTAGTCATTTCTCTAATACCACAAAGAAGTGTATTTAATTTGTCATATTCTTTTTTAATTTTGATAACCTCTTTTTTAGGTAGTGCTTCAAATGTTCCATCACTTTCCATTTTTTCAATGTCTTCAAGTCTTTTAACTCTTCTTCTAATAGTTCTAAAGTTAGTTAAAGTTCCTCCAAGCCATCTTTCAGTTACATAGTATGAACCACTTCTTAGTGCTTCTTCTACAGCAACTTCTCCTGATTGTTTTTTAGTTCCTACAAATAAGAACTTTCCTCCATTACTAGCAATAGTCTTAATTTCATTGTAAGCCTCCTCTAGTAATTTTTGTGTTTTTTCAAGATCAATAATATAAATATCATCTCTTGAATTAAAAATGTACTCTTTCATTTTAGGATTCCATCTTTTAGTTTGATGTCCAAAATGAACTCCTGCTTCTAATAAATAACTCATAGAAACAACGGCCATAAAATATCCCTCCTTCGTTATTACACCTTAATGCTTCTTCCTAACATTTCACCCTCTTCGGGCACTCGAAACATTAGTCCACATTAATGTTTATTTGCTTTTAAAGCCAAGATTATATTATCAAAAAAAGCACTATAAATCAAGTGCTTTTATGTTGAATTCTCAAAATCTAAATGTTACCCAACACGATATGGATTAGATGATGAGCCATCTCCTGTCCCAACTATTTTTAGGATACTTGAATCTAGATAAAAAGTCGGACGCACCGCGAACTTATTATGAACGACACTTGCGCCATCAATGTTCACTAACCCTGTCAAATACAAAACAATGGATTTAGACGAATCCGAAGAATAAGGGGAAAGTAACCATTCCGTTTTGTTAGAACCCCAACTTATTGATTGTGACTTATACACCCAATCATTATTGTTACAATCACTATTTGATGAACTACCCCAAATATATAATGCTTGTTCTCTACATCCTGCTTTATTTGTTATAGTTCCTCCAACAGTTGCATACCCATAATCACTTGAATATATGAGTCCTACCTTTGCATATATGCTTACCGGATTACCACTATATATTGCACTTGTGCTTCTTTCCTCTGTATAAATACCCTCTGCAGTTAAAGTTTCGTAATTAGACTTACTTGCTCCACCTAAATGCCATTTTGATGAAACTATTGCAGTACCTAACTTACTATTTACATTCGAGATACCTAATAAAGTTGTTAAATATGTTCCATTTAATTCTGTTTTAAGTGATGCATTACTCCAATTGTTTGTTCCTCCAGAATTCCAAACTTTTCCACTGGTTCCACCAAAGTTATTTGTATCTATTATTTTTAATAATTTTTTTGTCCCACTACTAGAAGTTCCATCTGAGGAATATTCTTCATCAAATAAACCTATTATTCTAAATAATAAAGAAGATGAAGAACAAGCACCACTTGTTTTATTATCTAAACATATATAATTATTTGGATCTGCTCCTTCATATCGAAGCCCATTTTCATCAAAAATATCAGTATTATTTGCTGCAAAAACTGTATCAAAAGATTTTCCACTAGGTTCCTCTACGGCATCTCCAATAACAAAAGGATTTGTAAATGAACCATCACCCTCTGTAAATTCAGTATTTGGTTTTAATGATACAGAAGGACGCACCCCAAACGTGTAGTTCACGATGGTGTTAGTCCATCCACCAGAGTCCACCTCACTGACGTACGCGTTGTAGTTGAAGAAGTTGGGAGAACCAAGCCAAACATATTGTCCATTATTAAAGTAATGACTACTTCCATAACCTGCTAATCTTAATTCTGGTGCTGATAATAACCCTATAGGATATTTCAAATATGCTTTGGAATTACTATGACTAAATCTATCTATTTCATTTGCACATACTAAACTAGTTACTGAGTTGAAGTTTTTAAATCTTAAACTATAATTACTAGTAGTACTTCCTCCATCTGGATTCCACCCTCCTAAACTTAAAATGCTCCTATCATTGCAAAATACTGCATCTCTTTCTAGTTTATCTTCATAAATTGCCAAATTACTTTTATACCAATCATCTATATATGTTTTTATTGTACTATCATTTTTATTTACATCATCTGCATGAAGCATTTCATTTAATGCATCATTTACTGATTTTCCATTTGTTAAGGTTATATAATATGCTGCTGAAGAGTTCGTATAAAATACATAATAAATAGATGAACATGTAGTTCCAGTAGTCATACATGTATAATGATTATTATTTATTGTATTATACCCACTACTCCAAGTTGCTACTGTTTTAGTACCAGTTAATGTATAAGTACCATTATTACTATTATAATTAAATGAACTTCCAAATACTATATTTGACTGTGAGGACATTGATTTACTTGAATATGAATATACTGTATTATGCATATATCCTACATATGCTGGTGAAGTAGAACTACTATTAAATGCTTTTGTGCTTTCTAGTTGTGAATCTGTTCCCGTGTTATTACAAGAGCCATCTTTTTGAACACCATTATATACTATTTTTACTCCGCCCGTTTCTGTAGTTCTTACTATCTTCCAACAAAAACCTCCGAATAACACATTATTATTTTGTACATTACCTTTATAATAATATACAAGATTTGTATAAGTATCTGCTCCTTCTCCATCATATAATCCAAGGTATGTTTTATCTTCATTATATCTTTTTTGAATTATATTATATAAATTAGTTTCCATTTTATAATCAAAATATAAAAAGCAACTATCAGTTCCTACAAAAGAAAAACTAACCTTACCTAAAGAGCTATCATAATTACCTATTTTACCATTATTTTTACAATAACTTTTATCTCTATTTAATACATAATCTCCTTTTGGAATATCTTTTGAATTTGATTTTGTATAATCTGTAGCACCATCTTCTTTAATCATTATTGCTAAATTATTTTGCTTATTTTTTTTAGTTTTAATTACTTTATTTTTATTTTGATAAATATTATAAGTTAAAAATATACTTCCAATTAAAATTAGAACTATTAAAATTACATATACTTTTTTATTTTTCATAATATCACTCCAATCCCTTATAAACACTGGGGTCATTTTTCTCTTATCTTATACATTTGAGAAAATTTGTTGTCCTTTTTACGTTGTTTAGTCTAGTCAAAATCCCTTTTTAGTAGTATAATTTAATAGTAAGTAACGTAAATACGAGGGTGTTTTTTCTCAAATGTATAAGATTTAAGAAAATACGAACGGGATAAATACTAAGAAAAATGATGTTCTTGGTATTTTTTAATATATTAAAAAAATTAACACCTTCATGTTAATTTTTTATTTTTTTAACAAATTCATGTCTAGTTTTGACATGTTTTGTCGAAGCCCTCGCAATACAAAATATATATGTATAATAACTACTCGAACGTGCTGAAAATGGCGTTACCTTCTTAATTTTTTCTAAAGGCAAACTATAATCACGTACGCCTAGATTTAAAAATTAACGCAACCTCTATTTTTCAATAAAATTAAATACCTCAATTTATTAAAGTTTAACTAAATTTATCTAAAAACTACCATTTTGGTAGTTATGTTGGTAGTTAGAAGTTATTTTAAATATTCTATATGAATAGCATAAACGCCATTACTTCTTATTGCATCTTTATATCCATTTATGCTGTTAATTGATTTTATTCCTTCATCATAATTGTCAGTTGATGATAATGTATATTTAGTTCCTTCTAACATCAATAGTTTTTCTATTGATTCATACCAATTTATTTCCTTAACTATACACTTTATTTTTTCTTTATCGTAAGAGATGAAGTTTATATAATCGTTTGGTTTTATAACAGAATAATCAAAATGCCCATTTCCATTTTTAGTGGCACGTATTTCAATTTTTTTCAGATTATTCTTTATTGCGTTAAATGCACGATTATTAATATTAAAAGTATATTCCATTAAATCAATCTCCTTACTTTTGAATTATTTAAGTACTTTGTTAAATTTGGATATCTTTCTTCATAAGCATACCCTTGTGGTGGCACAAAATTAAATTCATCCCTTAACTTTGATAAATTTATTGGTTCCTCTAAAATATCAACGTGTTTTATTTCATACGCATATTTTGATTTCTTTAAGCCGTTATTAAAATCTAAATTTCCATAGCCCTCTTTTAATATTTTATTTGGATACACTATAACATTACCTAATTCTATTATATATTTTAGAGCACAAGTGGGAACAGTTTCATAAACATATAAAATATCTATTTTTTGTTTAGGGTAATATTTTCTAAATTCATAATTTTTTTCGCCAGTTTCAATCTTTTTTGTAAACTCTGGTTTTATGCTCAGGTAGATTCCTTTTTTCATATTCTTCAAACTCCTTTTTAAAATAATAAATAGAATAATTTCTAAATAATAAATATGGATTAGTTATCCAATTATTAGTTATTTTATGTATGACATCAAGTGCATATATTCCCTTTTCATTTTTTAAGAATTCATAATTAATCAAATAAGATGGTAAGTCACTATATGCGCCTTGTTTAACATATAAAGATTTTGATAATTTAGCTCCTGACCAGTCCAATACAAGCGGTGTATATAAAATTGCTGGTAATTTATTCACAGGGTAACCTAAAATTGCAGATGGTTTATACAATAATTCTTCTTGATAAAAACCGGCATAATCACTTCCTGTTATTCTCATTATCTGATAATCTTGTGTTAAATCTTCATTATGCATTCCATAAGCTATGGCTCTTACTAAATTCCTAACTGGGGTATTATATTCCAGTCTATCACTTTCATCTTTTATATCAGTTACAAATTCTCCATGTTCTGGACAATATGAATATATCTTATCACCATCGAATTTAGTTAATTTGCTATTTTTATCTGCTAATCCACAGCTTGGACAGGCAACCCTTATTCTTAAGTTACCATATTTAGGATCTAATATTGGCGCAATCACTTTCTTATTATCAATTATTTGCCTTACAATGGGATAAATGTATTTTTGTTTATTGAAGTTGCTTTGAAATCTAATCATATAATCAATTTTATCACTTTGTTTAAAAAATTCCAAAATTTCTAAATAATCATCAAAATTATTATCAATTTTTCCGGTATTTTTTAAACTTTTTTGATATTTAATGCCATTTATTTCAACTGTTTCACTAGGTGCTGTATCAACAACTTCAAATAAGACAGAAACATCTAACTCTGGTTTTATTTCTTTCATCTTTTTTGCTAATGAAAAGGCTGTTGAAAACACAATTAAAGTTCCAAAATGAGGTGAACTGTTAGGTTGTGCCCCAATACTAATAACTATTTTATTTTTATTAAATTTATTTAATAAAAAATTAGCTATATCCTTTTCAAAAACATAAGATCCTCCACCTAAAGGGTTATAAACATTATCATCACATTCTATTATCATTACAAAACCTCCAATAAGTTTACTATATTATATCATAAATTCTTAAATTTGGTTTATTTTTCCACATTTTTGTATAAATTTACTGTCTTTAACTACCCATAAAAATATTATTTTTTAAATTTATTTTAACAATTTTAAACTTTTAAAATTTTTATCATATATATTTAATCACTATAAACAAAAACGAGAGCTTTCGCTCTCTTCAGAGGGTTTTGGTGCACCAAGATTTTTCACTAGATGAAAGGAGTAATGTAAATGAGCAAAAAGGACCTCTAAAGAGTAGTAATTTTGATTATCATTTTATTATTCTGGAATAGCTACCCAGAATATATAAAACGCGCCGTCCAGATTATAATAAAAATCATTATGTGGTTATACCATGTTTTGAAATCTATTATAGCCGGATAGCGCTATCACCTTGTTGGTAACGTGAATTTCCTTCACGTTCCTATTTATAATACAACATTTATTAATATACTTATGCAAGTACTTGGACTTGTATTTTTTCATTTAATGAATTTAAATATTCAAAGATTATTTTTTAATAAGTGATTATAATCATAAAAAAAGAGTTTACTTTTGTAAACTCATCTATGTCAAGAAAACAAAATGTTTTCTAAAATTATTATATGACTATTAAATAATTATATACCTATCTTTCTCCCTCTTCGAGCATTTTTTGAATAAATATACCATAACCAGAATATGGATTATCAACAATAACATGAGTTAATGCTCCGACTATTTTATCATCTTGAAATATTGGTGAACCACTCATACCTTGAATAACACCGCCAGTAAGCGATATTAATCTATCATCATTTATTTTAAAAGTAATATTTTTTATATCACTTGTTTCATTTATTTTAGTTATTTCTATATTAAAACTTTCCTCTTTATCACCATTTAAAACTGTTTTAATTACAGCACTTCCTATTTTAGCATTACCAACTTTTATTAAATTATTAGAGTTAATTTTATCATTATAAATACCAAAGATTCCATATCTTGTATTTTTTACTATATTACCAAATTCATAATTATAATTAAATTTGGCTATTTTACTTCCTGGAGTACCTATGATGCTTTTTTCAATACCTGTAACAAAACTATTAAAAATAGTACCCTCTTTTATTTCAACTTTCTCATTAGTATTACTTTCCACTATTTCATGTCCTAAAGCACCATATATTAATGTATTTGGATCAATATAAGAAAGTGTACCAATACCCATAATTGAACTTTTTACAAAAAGACCTGTTTTAATAACTCCATCAATACTTATTAAATCAAGTTTAGTTTTCTTTTCTAAACCTTTTCTAATATAAGTAACTTCTATAGTATCATTACTAATATATTTTTCAATAGCATTTGATAGTTCATTTACATTTGAAACCTCTATATCATTAACTTTTATAATATAATCTCCATTTGCAAGTGAGGGACTTCCCTTATTATATTTCCCATTAACTTTATAAAAGCCAATTACCATAACCCCTTTTGTATCAACTTTAATACCTAAAGTTTTACCTCCGGGAATTATATAATCAGAATATGCAAATATACTTATAGGTATAAATAAAATACATAAAAATACTAATAATTTCTTCATAATATCACATTAATATTATGTTCTAATAAGGCAAAATTATATTAACACTTTTTACCATTAAAATTTATAACATATTTTCTAGTAAATACATCTTCATTATTATTTGATTCATATCTTTCATTATATAGATTTATAAGATTTTTATCTTTTTCAAAAAGCATTTTTAATAATATATTTTTTCTAGCATCTTTATTTATATCACTTTGTAAAAGTTTAACTGGTAAATACTTTTCATCATACTCATTTATATAAGCATATTTTTTCGCTGCCATACATAGTTTAATAATCAATGTAACATTTAGTAAAACTTCATCATAATTTATTTCTCCATTTGGAAATCTAAATTCAATAGTATTTTTTAGTTTACTTTGAGCATTTTTAAGATTTATATCAAAATATCTATTATCTTGAATTTCTTTAATTTCCTTAACAAAATCATTTAATTTTTCATCTTCATTAAATTTATGTAAACTTATAGCTAAATATAATCTATTAGAAATAGGCTTAGCATAATATTCAAGTTTTGGTCTATGAATAGAACCTTTTTTATTACATATATCAAAGAAAATATCTTGAGTATTTGTATATATCATATAAAGCATTTCAAGTTCTTTAGCATTACTAAAATAATTAAAACCAATATGAATATGTCCACCACACTCATTTGTTACTTTAAAATCATTATTTTCCATAAAATCACAAATATATTTTAAATTAGCTAAATCATTTTGAGTATAATGAAGTATTGGTGAAACTATTTCAACACCATTTTCAATCGAAGAATCACCCTTAATAGACCAAGTTTTATTAATTTTTCTTACCTTTTTAATTAATTCTCCCTCGTCAAAAGAAGCCTCGAGTTCTAAACCAAATGAAATACTTTTATCTATATTTTCATACATTACGGGTTTATTATCACATAAATTTACTTTCTTATTAGATATAAATATTTCTTTAATTAAACTTGAGGGAAGTAAATTAAATATTTCTTTTTTAGTTTTTTCATCACTTAATTTATATATATTTACAAGTATTTCTAAAGAATCTTTTTCACTAATATTATTTTTAATTATTTTATAATATTTTAAAACAATATCACTATAAATATTATTCTTTAAAATAAATATTTTATCTTCATTACTTAGTTCATTAAAATATTTAGTAAATATATCTTTATTATTTGTTACTACTAAAATAGGTTTAACTAATATATTTTTTTCTAAAAATTTATTAATATTATCTTTACTCATATGTCGTATTAAAAATATTTGATAATCTAAAGGAGCACAAATTAAATAATTTTCTATATTAGTAAAGTCTTTAAACGTACTTAATATTTTATATATAAATTCTTCGGATTTAACATCATTTATAAGAAGTAATTTATTACTATCATATTCTAAAGAAGAAATAATTTTATATTTATTTTTTTCATTTAATTTTCTTTTTAAATGATTATATTTTTCTATTACAAACTCATCATTTTTAATATGAGTTAAATAATTTACTTTATCGTTTTCATTAATAAAGTTATATAATTTTTCATAATACATAGGATTTTTAAAATCAATTTTTTCTGAAGTTGTATGAGTATTTTTAAAAATATTATTATTTGTTAATATATTAAACATACTTTCATCTTTTTTTAAATTAGAAATAATATTTAAAATATCCTCAGTAGAAAGTCTTTTTAATAACTTTTTATTAATTAATTTAAGTTTAAAATTATCAGATAGTTTTTTCGAAGTTAATAAAGATTTTTTATCTTTGATTATATTTAAATAAAAACTACTGTTTTGATATTTTCTTTTTATATTCGAAGGCAAAATAAAGTTTACTAGCACTAATACATTTTCCACTGTAAATTTAATAGGTAAAATCATTATAACTAATAATATTATTAAAAATAATGGCATAGTTCATCCCCCTTTATAACTAAATAATATTATATAAATTTATTAATTTATGTCAATAAAAAAATGCTATATTTCTATAACATTAATTATTTTCTTTAATATCTAAATCTTTAAGTTCTCCACTTTCAGTTAATACTTTATTTACTGCCGCAGTGGCATTTTTTATTTTATCTGAACAAAATTTTGCAAGACTCATTGCTTCACTATATTTTTTTATAGCATTATCAAGATCAACATTTCCTGATTCTAATTCTTTAACAATTTGTTCTAAATTAGTTAGTGCTTCTTCAAAAGTTTTATTATTTTCCATTTTTAACCTCCATTACTTTTGCAGATATAATTCCTTTTGCTAAGGTAATATCGATATTATCACCTTTTTTAACATCCTTTATTTGTTTTATAACTTTATCATCATGTTTAACTATACTATAACCTTTATCTAATATACTCATTGGATTTAAAAGTGATAAACTCTTTATAAAAATATCTAATTTATTTGATTTATTATCAATAAGTATCATTGGATTAGTAAGAATATAACTTGATGTAATATTTTCATATAAATGATTTTTCTTAGTTATAATATTTTCCATATTATTTTTTAAATTATCTATTAAAATATCAAGTTTTTGCTCTTTAATTTCATACATTGAATATGGATTTTTTAAAATATAACTGCGTTTAAATCTTTCAAGCATTACAAATTTTTGATTTACCATATTCTTTATTGTTTTAGTGGCTCTTATAACTAAATTATTTATAAGTATATTTGTGTCCATTATCGTAGGTACACACATTTCAGCCGCTCCGGTTGGTGTTGGTGCTCGAAGGTCTGCGACAAAATCAGCAATTGTAAAATCTATTTCATGGCCAACAGCACTTATAATAGGTGTATTGCATTCATAAATAGCTCTTGCAACTATTTCTTCGTTAAATGCCCATAAATCTTCGATTGAACCTCCACCACGGCCTACAATAATTGTATCTAAATTAAATGTATCAGCTTTTTTAATTTGATTTACTATATTATATTTGGCATCAGGTCCCTGTACTAAACTTGGAAATAAAATAACTTGACAAATTGGGAATCTACGCTTAATTGTTGAAACAATATCTTTGATTGCTGCCCCCGTATCAGCAGTAATAACACCAACTTTCATTGGGTATTTTGGAATAAGTTTTTTATGTTCTTTATTAAATAATCCTTCCCCAGCAAGTTTTTTCTTTAGTTTTTCATACTCTATAAAAAGTCTACCTATACCATCTAAAGTCATTTTTTCAACATAAATTTGATAACTTCCTGAGGCTGGATAACATGAAATTCTACCTTCGATTAAAACTTGATTACCATCCCCAGGAATAAAATCTAAAGTTTTTGCACTTGACGCAAACATTACTGCATTAATCCTAGAATTATCATCTTTTAAAGTAAAATATAAGTGCCCCCTTGCATGGTTTTTAAAGTTAGATATTTCCCCCTTAACATAGACTTTGTTTAAAAAATAATCTTTATCAATAAGATTTTTAATATAATTATTAATTTGACTTATTTCTAAATAATTATATTCCATTATCTATCCTTTATTATTTTATCAAGTACTGCATTAATGATTTTTCTTACATTATCATCACTATATTTTTTAGAAAGTTCAATTGCCTCATTTATAACTACAACTTCAGGTGTATCTGTATACATAAGCTCATATATAGCCATTCTAAGTATTGCAGCACCTGTTTTATCAATTCTATCTATAGACCAATCATTCATATATTTATTAGCTAAATTATCAATTTTATCTTTATATGTAACACATCCATAAACAACTTGTTTTACAAACTCATTTTCTACTTCAACATTTGCTTTTATTGTATCATCAATACTTACATTTAATTTTTGATCTTTTGCTATATCAAGTTGATATAAAATAACCATTATTTTTTCCCTTAATAAACTTCTTTTCATCGCCATAAATACTCCTTTTTCACATACAATAAATTATATCATAATTTTTAATACAATAAAAGGATGAAATAACTAATTATCATCCCTTTTATCTTTGATAAGTACTTTGAGTTAATTTATCATATTTTGCTTTTAATTTAGCTAGTTTTTGCTCTATTTTTAATATTTCTATTTGATTATATTTTATTTCATCAAAAAGTTCATTTGCTCTATAATAATCTACAACTTCATTATTTAAAATAAACTGCATATTATTATTATCAGATTCAAGTTCCTCTTTTTGATATACTAAATCATTTATTTGTGATTCAAGTTCAAATATTCTATCATCAGAAACATCAATATCATAAGCTTTTGAAAAATCATCATCATCCATAAGCATTATATCATCTGGTTCATTTAAACTATCACTTTTTTTAATTTTTTCATTCATTATCTTTTCATACCACTTTCTTTATTTACTTCACGATAAAGGACATTTTGATTTAAAAATTTTTCATATCTAATTAAGCTATTTAAAAATTTTTCATATTCCTCTTTTTTAATAAATTTTTTGTATTCATACATAAGCGTTTGTCTTAATTTTTGAGTTTCTCCAAGGACTATGAAAAAATCCGAGTCTGATGATTCATCATTTAATGAAGCAAAAAGGCCAAATACTCTTTTATATTCTTTAATAAATTTATTTAATATTATTTTATTAAGAAAATTTTCATCATAAACAGTAAATGATTTAACAATATCATTTTTTGGATTAAATGTATAACCTTCAGTTTTTATTAACTTATTAATATTTTTATTTCCTTTATTTATTTTTAAAACATATTCACTCATTACTATCCTCCATTAAATCTGGTCTTTTTTCTAAAGTCTTTTTCATTGCCATTTCTTTTCGCCACTCATCAATTTTTTGATGATTACCACTTATTAAAACATCTGGTACTTTCATACCTTCAAATTCATATGGTTTTGTATACATTGGGTAGTCTAATGTATTATTTGTAAAACTTTCACTATCAAGACTTTCTTTATTAATTACTCCAGGAATTAACCTAATTATTGCATCCATCATACACATCGAAGGATACTCACCACCAGTTAAAACAAAATCTCCAATTGAAAGTTCTATATCACAAAGAGTTCTAATTCTTTCATCAAACCCTTCATAATGACCACATATAAATATTAAATGTTTTTTATTAGATAAATCATAAGCAATTTTTTGATTAAATGTTTTACCATCTGGAGTAAGTAAAATAATATAACTATCTTTTGTTTTGATACTTTTTATACACTCAAAGACAGGTTCACATCTAATAAGCATTCCAGCTCCTCCACCATATATTGTATCATCAACTTGACCATTTTTAAGTGGTGTATAATTTCTAAAATTAATTATATTTATTTCTACTTTATCATTTTCAATTGCTCTTTTTATTATTGATTCAGTTTTAAAACCATTATACATTTCAGGAAATAAAGTAAGTACATCAATTTTCATTTAAATCACCCATATTTTTTACATAAATAATATTATTTTCAAAATCCATTTTTTCAATAAAATTATTTGTTATTGGTATTATTATATCATGAACCTTTATATAATTATACTTTTTATTAAGAAGTATTTCTTTTACTTTACCTATTAGTTTATCATTATCATAAACATTCATGTTCATAAGTTCTATCAAAAGATAATCAACATTTATTTCATTTCTATTAACATAAACTTCTTTTTTTAATATTTCATCAGTTAAGGAAATATCATCAATACCTAAAAACTTTATTACTTCACAATTTGGATTTTGTTTTACAGACTCAATTATATATTTTTTATTATCAATATATAAACTATTTCCCACTTTAAAAATATCATTTTTATGATTAGTTTCACTTAATATTTTTACTTCACCTTTTAAACCAAAAGGTCCTGTAATATAACCTATATATAATAATTTCATTTTTTACCTCCTGAAAAAGATATTTGGATCTTTAAATACAATTAAATTAATATTTTTATCTTTAGTTATAATATTTAGTTCATATGATTTTAATACAGTTACTTTATTTCTATGTCCAACGCTTCCAGTGCTTCGACCATTAGTTTTAGATAAATTTGGTTCATAATCTGATTGGACCATTTTTATATAGTTATATGGTTTTATATTAATTTTAATTTCTTTTATATCATTTATTTTATCATAAAATATTCCATCATTATTTTCTATTCCAATACTTAGTATATCTTTATCAAATGTTAAATACATATTACCACTTTTATAATTTAAACCAGAAATATATTTTCCTTTTAGATATTCTGTTTTAGGTAACTTTAAATTATTAAATTTAATAATATCTTTTTCTTTATACATAATATATATCATAATAATAATTAAAAATATTGGTATAAAAATATATATAAACTCTACTATCTTTTCCATAAACTACCTATTATAAATATCATACATAATAATGCTACTTGCTACTGCAGCATTTAAACTTTCACATTTTTCATTCATATTAATATAAATAAAATCATCACAAAGTTCTTTAACTTCAATACTTACACCTTTTCCTTCACTGCCTATTACAAAGGCTACTTTTTCCTCGTTTACAGTCTTAATATTTTTACCATTAATTACATCAGTTCCATAAATTTTATAACCAAGAGTTTTAAGATAAGGGATAAATGAAATAAGATTATCTTTTATAATATTGGTATTAAATATCATTCCCTCCGATGAACGAATAACTTTATCATTGTAAGCATCCACTGTGTCCTCTGAGCAAACTATCGTAGGAAAATTAAAAGCTACGCTGCTTCTTATGATTGTACCTAAATTACCTGGATCTTGTATATGATCAAGTAACAAAACATTACCTTTTATATCATCAGGTAAAATAAAATTACATACTGCCATTACTTTATTCGGAGTAACTAAACTACTTATTTTAGCCATTATTTCTGGAGTTACATTATAAGTATCAACTTTATACTCTTTATCCTCCGTAGTAATTATTTCTTTTACAATACCTTTTTTTAAGGCTTCATTAACTAAATTTTCACTTTCCACAATAAATAAATGTTCTACATCACGATACTTTTTCATTTTAAGTTTAGCCCAATAGGCAACTTTTGGATTATTAATACTAGTTATTTTCATTTTCTTAACTCCTTTCTTGCTTCTTTATAATTAGGGCAAGCAAGCGAAACTATATTCCAAAACTTTTTAGAGTGATTTCCTTCATAAAAATGTGCCATTTCATGAATTATTACATAATCAAGAAGCCATACTTCTTTTTTAATTAATTCTTTATTCAAAGTAATAATATTATCCCTTCGATTACATACACCCCATCTAGTTTTCATTTGTCTAAATTTTAATGTAAACTCAGGTAAATTATTAAAACAATTTTTACATATGGAAACTTCCTCATTAAAAACTCTATTAATTTCTTCTTCAGTAAATTTATTTAAATCATCTTCATTTTTAGCATAGATAAAATCACCATTTATATAAACATTATCAATATTTTCATTAAACTCTACATTATAAGTTTTACCAAGCAAATGATAACTTTCATTATATTTTTTTCTTTCAACTGCTTTTTGATACATTTTAATAATTGCATCTTCATTTTTAAATATTAATGATTTAATTTCCTCTTTAGAAACTTTTTTATGACAAGTCACAATTAAAACACCATTTTCATTAAATCGAAAATAGATATTCTTATTATTTTTATAAATAATTTCTACATAAATGTTGTAATCTTTAATATTTAGTTCCATAATTATATTTTAGCAAAATATACATTTAAAAACAAGAAAACGTTTATGATTTTCTTGCTAAATAAAACATTTTTAATATATTGATTATTCATAAATATAACTAATGGATTTACAAGTCTTGTTTTCTCTTAAATCCATACCACATATTTCAAATATATAGAACCTTCCACTATCAAGAATCAATTGATTTAAATCAATTATATGATGTTCATACTCTTTAAATTTCAAAATCAAGCATATCGTTAACTGCGACTTCATATAAATCTTGTTCATGTTTTATAGTATCAATTAAAAACATTTTGTCATTTTCATAATTCTTAAGACCTCTTAAATAAAAAGGCTTATCACTATCTAAAATAATAAATGGCATAATATCATTTTTTAAACATTCCTTAAACATTATCATTCTACCGACTCTTCCATTGCCATCTCCAAAAGGATGTATTTTTTCAAATTTATAATGAAATTCAATAATATCTTCAAGGGTAATATTTTTAAGTGAATTATACCAAGAAAGTAAATTATCAATGTCCTTTGGTGTATCTTTTGGTGAAGATGTATTAATTACATTTATTAGACCTATTTTATTAGGAACTATTTTAAAACCACCAACGTTATATCTAGGATTATCTTCATCAGATGTTCCCCTTTTTAGGATCTTATTCATTTCGATAATAATGTTTTTATCTAACTTTTTTTCATAAATATCTAACATATAATCAAATAATCTAAAATGATTTTTCATTTCTATTAAATCATCCAATTTCACTACATCATCAGATTTTTGTATATAAGAGTTTGTTACAAAAATTTCTTCGGTTTCATCTTCACTTAAGTGTGAACCCTCAATCTTATTAGAATTATAAGCAAAATTTACTTGAGAATAATGATATATATTACCTTTAAATTTTGAATTTTTTTGACTAACTAATTCTCTTTTTAATTTTTCTATATTCATAATAACCTTCCTTAAAAAGATAATACCACATTTTTAGTAAGATTTAAATGCTATATTTTCTTTTTAAAATTACCATCAATTCCAACACCTTCATTAGTAATAACAAAGGCAGTTTTATCTATTTTATCTAGATCTTTTTCTAAAATTGATAATTCATATTTAGAAAGTGCTACATAAGTAATATAAGTAGTAGAGTTTTCATACCCTCCTTTACCTTTCCAAAATGTTGCATCTCTTTTTAAATTTTCTTTTATATAACTAATTATTTTATTAGGTTCATCTTTTGTAAATATAATTGCAGTAGTACATATATTTTTTTCATGATTTTTATCAACTACAAATGAAGAAAATAAAGAATAAATTATTGAGTAAATCATTGTATTAATACCAAATAATATTCCACTTATAGAGTAAATAACTAAATTTATAAGAATACCTATTTTACCTACAGACATTTTTTTACTATTAAGTGAGGCAACTACACCAATAATATCAGTTCCTCCACATGAACCACCAACAGAGAAAAACATTCCTGCTCCAAAACCTACGATTAAGCCACCAATTAAAGTACTTGTTATAAGTTCATCTACAATTGGTGTTTTAGGTATTGGAATAAATGATAAAGCTAAAGTTTGAACAGCAACACACAAAATTGTACGTCTAAAAAATACATCATTTACTTTTAAATAAGCAAGTATAAAAAGTGGAATATTAAAAAGTAAATTTAAAATACCAGATATATCAAATGTACTTTCTAAAGCAAAAAGTTTAATAAGCATTTCATTAATAAGTTGGGATAGTCCTAAAACGCCACCATTAAAAAGTCCCATTGGTCTTATGAAAAGATTTACTCCAAGAGCATAAATAATTACACCAAATATTGCTTTTAAAAAGCTTTTGGTATCCCAATCATACATTGCTTTCACTTTAATCAACCTACCTTAAATTAATTATAATATATTTTAAAAAAATATGAAACTAAAATATTTCATATTTTCATTAAAAAGGCATTTTCATATTACCATTAGACATACTTTTCATCATTTTTTTCATTTGTTCAAATTGATTAATAAGTCTATTAACATCTTCGACTTTCATTCCACAGCCTTTGGCAATTCTTATCTTTCTTTGAGCCTTTAAAACCTCTGGATGTCGTCTTTCATATGGAGTCATTGATAAAATAATTGCTTCAACATGAGCCATTTCTTTAGGATCAATATTTACATTATTAAGTCCCATTTTTCTTGCACCAGGAATAAGTTTAAGTAAATTTTCAAGTGGTCCAAGTTTTTTTATTTGTTTCATAGTATTTAAAAAATCTTCGAAATCATATTTACCCTTAAGCATTTTTTTGCTTAAATCTTTAGCCTCATCCTCACTCATTAATCCTTCAGCTTTTTCAGCAATAGATAAAATATCTCCCATATCAAGAATTCTATTTGCCATTCTTTGTGCATCAAATAATGAAAGGCCGTCCATTTTTTCACTATCACCAATAAATTTAATTGGTACATTAGTTAGGTGTCTAACACAAAGTGCTACTCCACCTTTTGAGGTACTATCCATTTTAGTTAAAATGCATCCTGTTAAATGAAGTGTTTCATTAAATCCTTTGATAACATTTATAGCATCTTGTCCTATCATTGAATCAATAACAAGTATTTTTTCATCAACTTTAAAATTATCCTCAACACTTTTAAGTTCATCCATTAATTTTTCATCAAGTTGAAGTCTTCCTGCAGTATCAATGATAATATAATCATTATTATTTTCTTTAGCATAAGAAAGAGCATCTGTAATTATTTCATTAACTGTTGCATTATCCTTTGAAAAAACTGGAATATTTAACTCTTTACCTATTTGTTTAAGTTGTGTAATAGCCGCAGGTCTATATATATCACAAGCCACAAGTAAAGGTTTTTTATTATATTTTTTTCTTAAAAATAAAGAAAGTTTTCCGGCAGTAGTTGTTTTACCACTTCCCTGAAGTCCTACGAGCATAAGAACTGAAGGATTACCACTTACATATAAATCTTCACTTTCTCCAAGAAGTGATACTAATTCATCTTTAATAAGTTTAATAAATACTTCCTCAGGTTTAAGTGATTTAGATACCTCTAAACCTAAAGCTTTTGTTTTAACATTATTAGTAAATTCTTTAACTATTTCATAGTTTACATCTGCTTCCAAAAGAGCCATTCTTATTTCTCTTATTGCTGTGTCAATATTATCTTCAGTAATTTTACCCATACCTTTAATATTTTTAATAGCACTTGATAATCTATCTCCTAAATATTCAAACATTTTAACCTCGTTTCTTAATTATTTTACCATAACTTATAATAGTTTATCAAATAATTTTAATAAAAAATAACTAGAGTATATCTAGCTATTTTCTTGTATACATTAAAGCCTTATCTTTTGATGGCATATCAGAGGAATATATTTTTCCCATCATACTTTCTTTATTAAAGTCTAGAACAATAGGTTCTATTTCAAATGTTCCATCATTTTTTTCTTTTAAAACAATACCACAAGCAAAATCATCTCTAAAAATCATTTTTATTGTATGTATTAAAGTATCATTTAGTTTATCTTCATAATCAAAATGTACATGTCCTTCGAAAATATGATTGTAATCAGTAATTTTATTTCCCTCGAGCATTGGATTATTTAATGCTTTTTGAATTATTTTACTATGAGGATGACTACTTCCTAAAGTATTCATAATTTTTAACATATCCTCTTTTGCTTGCAAACTATTTGTATATAAAAACTCTTTTGCTCTATCATTTACTCCGAGTCTTTGAAAAATCCATGTATTATGATTATTATAATCCCATCTTACATCATTACCAAAATGAATTAAACCTACTTTTTGATTTCCTATAGTAATTTGCCTTGAAACAGGATAATACTTTAAATCATTTACTCTACTGCCAATTTTGTCTAAAGTCCAATTACAATTATCCTCACGGTCTTTATCAAAATAAGTAAATGCTTTATAATCATTTAAAAAATATGATTCGCTATTTCCCTCAATACTTTGAACATTATATTTTTCTAAAAGTTCTAAGACTTCTTTTGGATTAGGCCCTACAGTAATATTATCTCCAAGTGAATATATTTCAGTAATACCTTGAGTTTTTGCATAAGAAAGTAGCGCAATAGTGGGTTCTAAAAAAGCATGAATATCTGATATTATCATTATTTTTCTTCCTGTATATACATCATCTTTATGATAATTAATTAAATATAATAAACCATCATAAATACTTTCTTTTTTATTATCACTAATATATTTTATTTCTTTTTTACTAAAGAAATTTACAGGCTTATCGATATAACTATTTTGTTTTTGAGTCATTACAAATGATAAATTATATTTTTTAGCATATTCAAGTTCTTTAGCACTAGGACTTTTTCCATTAATTAATGCTATAGCAACAGGTTTTAAATTTTTTCTATATAAAAGTGTTTCAGAATTTCTATCACTAACACTACTTGTTTCAATAATGCCTCTTTGATAAGCATCTATAACTACATCACAATAAGAATTTTTAGTTAGAATATGATTAGTCCCCATATTTACTGTACTACTACATATATAACTACCCTCAGGAATATGATCATAAAGAAAAACCTCGGTAACATAATCAAAATAATATTTTTGACCTAAATAACTAATTGGGCTTAATGAAATATAATTACTTTTTCCATCACTTATACCATTAACTAAATTATAATCAGGTTCATTATAACTTTTTACATGGGCATAAAGGCAATAATTTACATTTCTAAAATCATATGTTTTAACCCCATATTTCTTACTAAGTTCTAAATCAATTAAATCATTTGCTTCGGATAAAGGTGTTAAATTATAATTTGCCTCAATTTCATAAATATTTCTAATCATTGAATATATTTTATTAACATTAGTATATAAATCTTTAATTGGATTATCATTTTCTGATAAAATATTATTTAAAATATATTTAATTGCGTCAGTATTTGAATTATAATTAATTTTAATTCGTATTACTTTAATTATTTCATCAATATAGTAACATAATAATTCATTTTTACTATTATTTACTTTTAAAGTCTCAAGACCTGTTACACCACCAATATTATGAATTAGTGTGTTTATATCTTCACTATTAAAGGATGTTAAATATAAAAAAATTTGATTAAGCTCTAATTTATTATCACACTCATTTACATGTTTTTTTAATAAAGCAAATTTTTCTTTTATCATTTTATCAAGTAATTCAATGCTATTAGGACAATTTGAAATTATATCAGTTTTATCATTTATTAGTAAATAAATATTTTGAATATCATTTTTATTTAAAGCTAGATAATCTATATTATTAAATAAATTTTTATATTTATAATATGAAAGTAATATTTTACATAAACTTTCTACTTTATTTGCATCATTTATAATAAAACTATAATTATTTTCTATAAATTCTTTTAGTTTTAAAAACTTTTGAACTTCATTATTTTTTAAAATATCATTCATAATAAATATTGTTTTATCATTATTAAGTCCATATTGAATAAATAATTTTATATCAAAATTAATATTATTTAAAAATGTTTTTAAAGTACTATAATAATCATCATCTTTACTATAACCAAAATATTTTGTGATTTCTTTTATACATTCCCTATCAACTTTATCTGGATAAAGTGCTTCATATGCAAAATCCTTTATTACATCGCTTTCTTTATCATTATGTACTATTTCCTCAAGAATAGATGTATTAATCATTTTATATTTTTCAAGTATTTCATCATGATAAATATCAAAAAAATATTCAAAAGCATCCTTTTTTATAGAATTTATCTTATATTTTGAATAAGAGGAAAATAAAGTAAAATCAGTTTCATCAATAATTTTATTAAAATAAGTTCTATTTAATTTATAATATTTTTTTATAATTTCATCTCTATTATAATAACATTCTCTATAAATATTATTTAATAAATCTATAACATTATCGTAATTAATATATTTTTTGTATATTTCTTGTGCTATATCATCATATAATAAAATATATTTATAATCTTTTAAAATAGTTTCAAATGGAAACTTAATATAATATTTAATTAATAGATCTTTATGAATACTAACTAAATATTTTTTTAATGTTTCTGAGTAAACAGAACTAGATAAAGTACTAACTACATTAGTAATACTCCATTTTCTTAAATATTTTGAATAATTAGTTTTAGAAAGAATAATTTCCATTCCCTCATTGGAAGCATAAATTGCTTGAAAATCTAAATATGTTATATTTTTTATATTATTTAATATAGTGCCATAGTTATTATTAACTAAATTCCAAGTAAGTAATTTATCTTTTTTGTAACTTCCAAGTGCTTTTAAAGCAAAATCTTTATCAATATAATTTTTAATATCAGAGTACTCTATTTTTTTAATTTTTAATATAGTGGATAATAAATTTTCATCTTCATATACAAAAAGTGCATCAATTAATAATTTTTTAGTATTTCCTTTTTTTATAGTATCATAATATGTAGAAATATTTTCATTTAAAAATTCATTAATTAAAGATTCCTTTATTCTATCTTTATTTGAGAAAACTTTTAATACATTTTCTTTAGTAATTGTTTTTTTATAAAAATATAATCTTAGATTTTTATTTTCAATAGTATTTATATAATCTATAAGGCTAAATCTAGATTTATTATTGTCAATTAAATATTTTTTTAATTTATAGGGTATTTTATCATTATTAAAAAAGTCATAAATATTCTCTTTAGAAAGATAATAAGGAACTTTATATAATTTTAAAAAGTATTTTTTAAAATCAAATGAATATTTATAACTAGACATATATTTTATAACATCAGAAAAATCAATATTTTTAAAGTATTCAAAAACTTCGATTCCAAATTCATTTCTTATGCATAATAAACTATATACTGTAGATAAAATATTTGAATTAACAGAATAGTCAAAAAATATTTTAAGTAATTCTTTTGTACTTTTAATACTTAAATTTAAATATTTATATGGTATAGAAAAAACATTATAATTATCTTTTTGTAAATTCATTTTAACCCCCATTTGCTATGAACAATTATAACAAAAAAGAGTGTTTATGTCAAATATATGTAAAGTAATATTATAATAAAAAAATACTAAGAATTTTTTACTTTCTTAGCATTTTTATTTTGATTTTTTAATGAATTATTAATTTCCCTTAATAAAAGGATTTCTTCGGAAACTTTTTCTTCTTCTTTCTTTTCTACTTTTTCCTCTTTTACAAGTTTTTTCTTAGTCATATCATTTAAAGTATTAAGAGTTTTTACCACTAAAAAGATACAAAAAGATATAATTAGAAAATCAATAATATTTTGAATAAACATTCCATAATTTACTGTAGCCTCGCCAACTTTTAAAGATAGATTAGTAAAATCTATACCTCCGATTATAACACCAATTAATGGCATAATAACATCATTTACAAGTGAGGAAACGATTTTAGAAAATGCTCCTCCTACTACTACACCAACAGCTAGATCTAAGGCATTTCCTTTTGAAATAAACTTTTTAAACTCATTTAATATTTTTTTCATTTTTATTCAAATCCTCTTTGAATGTTACATACATTGCAATAATATAAATTATAACAGTAATTATATATCCTAATGTAAAGTATGAATATTTAGTAAATAATACACCAATTAATGTTAGAAATAAACTTACTAAATAAAGTCCATAATAACTAAATGGTAAGTATTTATCTAAATTATATTTTTTTAAACTAGGTATATGTTCATCTAACTTAATAAATGTATTAACAATATTTACAAAGAATAATAAAATTGCAAATATAGCACATATTTTAGCAAGGCCAAACATAAATGATAAATCAAACATATCAGAATGAAGCACTGTAATTGATGTGCTTGATTCATAACCAAAAAATTCTATTTTATATTTAATCCATTTTACATTAAACATTATAAACGTTACAAATAAAGCTATAACATTATTAATAATATTTTTATCTTTTGGAACTTCAACATTTAAATTTACTTTATCCATTGAACTTATTTTTTCATCTAATTTATTTAAACCATCATCAATAGTTTTACCAATGCTTTCCACTACACCAGCAGTTTCAATTGCTACCTTTTCAATATTTTCTTTTACTGGTTGAGCTGAAGTTTCCTCTTTTAAAGTATTTTCTTTTTTAGGTTCAACTTTTGTAGTGGTTTTCTTAGGTGTAACATTTTTCTTAACAGTTTCTTTCTTTACTGATTTTGGTTTTGTTTCACTTGCTTTTACACCATTTTTCTTTACATTACTACTACTTTTTTTAGCTACAGTTTTTTTAGTAGTCTCCTTTTTTACAGTACTTGTTTTCTTTACATTAGTTTTATTTTCTTTTTCATTATCTTTCATAATAAACTCCTTTTTCTCTAGGTATATTATACACCAAAATAATTATTTTAAAAAGATTAAATATTCTACTTTACATAAAAAAGTCAATGATAATTATTTATCAAAGACCATTTTTTTTAATGTCTCATATTCTTCATCAGATAGTTGACAGTATTTAATTACTTGCTCTTTCGAAAGATTATCTTTTATCATTTTATGAGCAATGAATAATTGGGTTTCTTTTATAGTATCTTCGTAAAAAGTATCATTAACTTCTTTTGAAACAATATTTTCAACTTTTGGAACTACTTTTTCTTCAATATTATTATTAAATTGACCATTTATCTCTTTAATAAATATTTTAGTAAGTTCTTTCTTTATTCTTTCCATACTTTCTTTTCTTGCTCTACTTTCAACTTTTCTTCTTAACTCTGCAGGATCATAATAAAGCATATCATCAAAGTTCATATTTTGCCTCCCTTCTATTAACTTATTGTCAACTTCATTATAACTAAAATTTTTAAAAAAATCTATAAAAAATAAAAAGAAGAAATTTTTAATTCTTCTTCGTAAGTATTTTATTTTTGATGCATTTTCTAGGATTTTCAAAATCATTTTTACGTACATCACTTTGTTCAAAAATCATTGGTTCTACATCTAAATACTCTATATCTCCATTATCATCATAATAAATAGTTAAAAAGTAATCTCCCATTAAATTAGGTAGCTCATTTTTCATCATAAAGGATGATTGATCTACATTACATGGTGCTAAAAGCATATGAATATTACGATATAACATATAATAAATTTTATGATAATGACCTCTTATAGAAAGTTTTGGTTTAGTACCTGAGGCCATTTGATCTATACCATTTTGTGGTTTAGTGGAAAGTATTCTTGATGTTCCTCCTCCCGGATGAAATAATTCTACCTTACAATTGCCAAAGTATACAAATGCTCTATCTTGACCTAAATATTCAAAATCAGGTCTTTTTTTAGCAACTTCATCAGCTAAAACTACACCATAATTAAATTGATGAGTTTGATCATGACTACCTTGAATTGCATGCCATTTTACTCCAGGATATTTAGGTAAATTTTCAATTACATAATTTATTTGTCCAGTTGCACCATATAAAAATACTTCATGAATATGGTTAGGTCTAATTCTAGAATAATCACCATCTGATATATCACCGATATGATAAAAGTCAGTAATACCACGATTATATGCTTCATAACAAGCGGTATTTACCATTGAAGGTTGACACCAAATACTTCCATAATGAGTATCAGATACGACTAAAATTTCTTTTTTATTAAGTTCCTCTTTCGGAGGTTTTATTATATTATCTTTTCTTTTTTGAAATGTTTTACGAACCACTAAAGTACCATTTATATCAACTACATCCACTGGTCTTCCATATTCATTTAATATAGTAATCATTCCATATAAAGCATCTGTAGATATATCAAGTTTACTTCTTAGTTCCTCAAAAGATTGTTCTTTTTTTAAAAGTCTATAAATCTTATCAATTGAATCAAAATATGCATGTTTATTTTGAATTACTTCTTTGGTATTTTCAAATTCACCAAGTTCATTTTTAGATACATTTAATTTTTTAGTGGTTAAATAATTATCTTTACTAGGTTTATAATATGGCATAACTTCAGGAAGTAATCTTTTTAATTTACCAGTTTTTGTATAACTTACATCCACTATTGTTGCACCAATTGTATTTTGTTGTCTATTTGCTTTCATAAGAGGTGTTCTTTCCACTACTGAAGGAACTGAAAATATTTGCGTATCTCTTATCGCAGGAAAATGTTGAGAAGACCTAGTTCCACTTAAAAATATTGCATCATAGTCTTCATAACTTGACATACTTCTTGAATATGTTTGGGGTGGATAAGCAACTGTATAAGCATCACCAGCTTTTAATTGTTCTAATTTAAAAGTTACTTCATTAAAATGAACAGTACAAGCTTTTGGCCCTAAATAAATCATATCTTCCCTTTCTCTTGCAATATATTCACCAACATTTAATTCTCTAGAAAATTTATGATCATTTTTACCGGTAATAAATAAAGTCTTAATACCTTCGACTTTTGGGAAGTATTCAATTAAATGATCTGCTTGTCCATATGCATCATTAGTAATTAAACTTTTACCATATTCAAGATTATTTTCCCCCTTATAAGGTCCTTCGAGTAGGTTTCCTAAAACAAATACATATTTTACACCTGCAATTGCAAAATTTTTATACATATCATTTAAAATTGCAATTTGTTCATTTTTAGAACCAAATCTAGTATCAGAAATAAAGGCTATCTTTGTATTTGAATCAACATCCTCAGTAATATAATAATCATTTTCTTTAGTAAAATCTGGGTGATCATTAATAATTATATAGGCATCTTTATTCTTTTCACTATAAGTTACATTAATCCCTTCATCCTTTAATTTTTTAACAAGTCCTAAAACTTCATATTCACTTATGTCATACTTTTTTGCAAGAAATGATACTGACTTTTCTTTAACAATATCTTTTTTGATTTCACTTAATAAATCGATTTTCTTTTCTTCCATAATCCTTTCTTAAAAAAAGAGCATATAAAATAATTTACTGCCCTTTCTTATTCTCCTATCATTTTAAGTATAAAATATTTTATAAACATTTTCAAGTAACTTTACATTTTATTTTGTAAAATAAAACATTAAAAAAGAGTGAAAATTCACTCTAATATAAATTATTTTTTAAAAGTCCAATCTCTAACTTCTTTTAAATCAATACCATATTTTTTAATATAAGTACTATGTTTTTTAAGCATATCTTCACAATATTTTATAACTTCCTCTTTGCCTTTAATTTTAACATATTTTAAAGTACTTATAACAAGATTAAATCTATCTATCTTATTTTGAACTCTCATATCAAATGGAGTTGTAATAGTACCCTCTTCCATATAACCAAATACATGCATATTTTGATTATCTCTATTATAAGTAAGTTCATGAATAAGATTTGGATAACCATGAAATGCAAATATAATTGGTTTATCTTTAGTAAATAGTTTATTATATTCACTATTTGTAAGGCCATGAGGATGTTTATCATTAGATACAAGTCGCATTAAATCAATAACATTTACTACTCTAACTTTAAGTTTAGGAAGTTTTTCTCTAAGTATAGCAGAAGCTGCAATAACTTCGATATTTGGCGTATCTCCACATGAAGCTAATACTACATCAGGATTTCCTTCATCATTTGAACACCATTTAAATGTATCAATACCTTTTGTACAATGATTAATTGCCTCTTTCATTGAAAACCATTGAAATGATGGATGTTTTGAAGCCACGACTACATTTATATAATTTTCTGTATTTAGACAGTGGTCTACTGTAGAAATTAAAGTATTTGCATCAATAGGAAGATAAATTCTTACTATCTCACTTTTCTTTGTAACCATATGATTTAAAAAACCTGGGTCTTGATGAGTATAACCATTATGATCTTGCTGCCAAATATGGCTTGTTAAAATATAATTTAATGATGGTATATCTTTACGCCAAGAAATTTGATTACACATTTTAAGCCATTTTGCGTGTTGTGAAGCCATTGAATCAATAATTCTAACAAAGGCTTCATAACAGTCGAATATTCCATGTCTACCGGTTAAAATATAGCCTTCGAGTAATCCTTCGCAAACATGTTCTGATAAAAATGAATCAATTACTCTACCCTCATTATTTAAATATTCATCATATGAATAAATATTTCCTTCGAATTGTCTATTTGTTTCGTCGAATACATGATTAAGTCTATTAGATAGAGTTTCATCTGGAGCAAATAATCTAAAGTTATTTTGATTATTTTTAATAACATCTCTTAAGTATTTACTAAGTTCCATCATATCTTGAGTTTTTACATCACCATGATTACATTTAACTTCATAATCTATAAAATTTGGTAATATTAACTTTTTAGGTTTTAAACCACCATTTGCATATGGACTAGCTCCCATTTTTTTACTATCAACAGGTAAAATCCATTTTACATCTTTTTTAAGTTTACCTTTAGCATCAAATAAATTTTCTGGATGATAACTTTTTAGCCATTCATAAAGTAGATTTAAATCTTCATCATTATCTATAGTAAGAGGAACTTGATGAGCTCTAAATGTTCCTTCGATTTGTTTATTATCCACTACTTTAGGTCCTGTCCAACCTTTTGGCGATTTTAATATAATAAATGGATAATAAAATCTTTTGTATTTTCCTTTTAAATATTCACTTTTAATTTTTTGAAATCTTTTTATACTATATTCTAAAGCTTTTTGCATTGAATCAAATGGATTAAATAAATTAGCATCGACTATTATAGGTTCATAGCCATAACCATATATTAAATTTTTAAGTTCTTCCTCACTTATTCTTGCAAAAATTGATGGATTTGCTATTTTATAACCATTTAAATTTAATATTGGTAAAACAAAACCATCTTTTTCTGGATTTATAAATTTATTTAAATGAAGACTTGTAGCAAGTGGTCCGGTTTCCATTTCTCCATCACCAATAACACAAGATGCAATAAGATTAGGATTATCTAAAATAGCACCATAAGCATGAGCAACACTATAGCCTAGTTCTCCCCCTTCATTAATTGAACCTGGTGTCTCTGGAGCAGCATGTGAAGGAATCCCCCCAGGAAAAGAAAACTGTTTGAATAATTTTTTTAAACCCTCTTCATCCTCGGTTATATTAGGATAAATCTTACTATAAGTTCCTTCGATATAGGTATTTGCTACCATAGCATTTCCACCATGACCTGGTCCTGAAATATAAATCATATCTAAATTATGTTTTTTAATTATATAATTTAAATTAGTATAAATAAAATTTTGAGAGGGTACAGTTCCCCAGTGACCAACTAACTTCTTTTTAATATCACTCATTTCTAATTTTCTTTTTAAAAGTGGATTATCAAGAAGATATAATTGACATGCAGATATATAGTTGGCGGCATCAAAATATTTTTGTAAACTTTCTATTTCATATTTTTTTAACATATTTATCAATCCCTTTACTATATATAATTATACAAAATAATTATTAAAAAAACTAGATTTATTTTTTAATTCTTATATCTTAGTTAGTTATGGTTTCTTTTGCTGCATTTATTAAAAAAAATAGTCTAACACAAAAAAGCATTGCAAAAATTTTAATATTTTCTGTATTGCTTATACTCAATATAAATTAAGGACAATATTAATACCAATAGTTTATATTTAAAAATTAGAAAAAAATTAAGTTATTTTGTTGATAAAATAAAAAAATCATTAAGTTTTAAACATGTAATGATTTTTTATTATTATATATTAATCTTTTTAATTTTTTAGTAGAACTAATAATATTTTTTTGAGCTAATATTGGTCTAATCATAGCATAACCATCTATTTTAATACCCTCTAACATAGGAATCGTATTTTTGTTAATACCCCCAATTACTATAACAGGTATTGAAGAATAATCTACTATTTTTCTTAACTTATCAACACTTACTACCAATGCATCCTTTTTAGTTGTAGATTTATATATAGCACCAACTCCCAAATATGATGCACCATCTTCAATTGCCTTTTTTGCTTCTCTAAGATTTGTTACAGTTACACCTATTATTTTTTCGGGTCCTAAAATTTTTCTTGCTTCCAAACAAGATATATCATTTTGACCAATATGTATTCCATCTGCTTTGATATTTTTTGCAACATCAAGATTATCGTTTATAATTAATGGAATATTATATTTATCTGTTACTTTTTTTATTCTACTTGCAATTTGAAAAAACTCGTCATAATTTTTTTCTTTTTCTCTAATTTGAACTATTGTAACGCCACCTAAAATTGATTGTTCTACACAATATTCAAGTGGGTAATCAACATTCATTTCACTATTAGTACATAAATATAAACTATAATCAATCATTTTTTACTAATACCCTCTTACTCACTATTATTTTCTCTGGTCCATTATTTTTAAAAATGTAATTTGAAAATTCATCATTGTTTGCTTCAACAATATTATTAGGTAAATTATATTTAAATGCTTTACTTAATTCTTCAAGCTTATTTTTATCTACAATATTACTAAAAACAGTACAGTCATAAATATCTTTTGACCTATTTTCGGTTTTACATAAAAATAGTGCTTCTGGCGTTATGGAATAGTATTTAATGCCATTATGATTTTTAGGAATTTCAGAGAAACTTAATTTACTAATTAATGGAGAATTATGAATATATTCAACTAATTTTCTATTATTTTCATTAATAAAATAATCTTTTTGAGTAATGGATCCATCTTTTTCTTTCACATACATAAAAACAGTTATCGGAATATCAATAATATCTTTATAATACATTTTTAACATTACTCTTTTTGTTCCATCACCGCGTTCACCTATTTTTCGTTCAAACAAAAAATTATAATCATCACAAATTCGTTCCAATTTTTCCAAATGTTCCATATTTATAAAAATATCTAAATCATGATGATATCTCTCTAAGTCTCTATCAACCAACAAATATGCAAGGATTCCACTAGTATAATAATACTCAATATTGTTCTCATTAAGCATTTTGTTATATTCGTCAAATATCCTATATATCAAGGCATGATTTTCATCCAAATGATAGTAATTAGGATCAATTCCCATATTCATCAACCATAAATATCTATCATGTAAATAATCAACATTTACTTTGTAATGTTTCGCAATTAATTCTAATCTATCTGTACAACGATTTTCATCGCTCATACTGATATATGTATTGTACAATAAAATATCTAATTTATCTCTTTCACTCATAATTATCCCCCTATGGAAACGGATGAGGCATCTCCGTTAACTCTTTATTATATTTTAATTTTAATTTCTCTGGTACAAGGTAAAATCGTTCTGCTCCTAATCTTGGGTATATATGACTTTTATTTAAATCAATTAAACTTGGAACAATAACCTTAACAACCTTAATACTAGTTTTCTTAATGTCATCAGTAGTTAATTCTTTATAATATACGTCTATATTTTGGCATTTTAAATTTTTTAATAAGTCATTAAATGATACAGCTTCTTTTTTATAATTAATTACTTTACTATTAAATAATAGTTTTTTAAAATTATCGCCTTGATAATATAAAAAGTGTTCATATAACGTTTTTATTTTTTTAGGATCACCTTGTCGAGCAGCCATTATATTTAAAGAATAGAAATAAGTGAATAAACATTCTTTTAATGATTTATTAATGGCATAATCAGAATTTATACTAGCACATGCACCTATACCATAATGCATATGCTTCTTTTCCTCTTTATAAATAATAGATAAATAAATAGGAACTTTAATATCAGAATACAATTTGTAAATTTTTATATCATATTCTTTTTGTATTTTCTTTATCAATTTTAAATTTTCACCATCTAAAGTTTCCAAATTAATTTCAGGTGGATTCAGGCGTTGCATAAAATTAATCATCAATGCATCTCTCTCTATCAATTCTAACAATCCACTTTGTATGCATTCATCTAATGTAAATCCAGCGGCCATACCTGTTGAAGTTGTTTCTGCCACTGTTTTATTTAAATCATATGGTAAATATATCAAACTAGCAGGCCAGTATTTAAATTTTTTTCTACTATCAATATTATAAATTTTTGTCCACTCTATTTTTTCTTTATTTGGATTTAAAAACAAATCTAATTTATCATACTGTTGTTCACTATATGTAAAAAAGTTATCAAAAGTATTTTCTTTTCTTAAATTTATTTTCGTGCTCTTTATAATTTCTTTTTTTGGAATATAAGACATACAATAACGTTCTAATGCTTCTGCTAAACAACTAGTCATGGCAATTTTTTTATTTTCATTTACCCCTAAACCACCACTAGAAACTTCTCTACTTAAGCCAAATAAATCTACAGTATTTGCGCTTAAACATTGATACATGAAAAGATTATACTTATCTAGCTCATGTCGTTCTAACATAGCATTTACTATTCCAAACTTATCACTAAATATATCTACTAATCCTTCATACTCTTTTCCTAAAATACTTATAATTTCTTTTCTATTTAAAATTAGCTTATTCTTTTCCATAATTTTCACCTGGAACTTTTAATATTGAATGTTTAACTAATTCTCCGTTTTTATATATTTCAAATATTTGATTATTCTTCAAATCATTCATATATTTTTCAATCAAATTATTGCATTTTTTTCTAAACATTTTTTTATATATGTCAAATGTATATATACTATTAGATTTAATTCTTTTATAAAATGACTCTTCATCAAACCTTGAATTTATTAACGGGCCAATTAAATATGAATTTTTAGTTTTGGCAATCAATATTGACTTATCTTTTAAATTCCTTTTTTTTAAGTAATCACTATAAAACAAATAATTATTTTTTAACATGCTTAAGGCTCCTATTTTCTTGTTTAGTCATTAACATTTGAGCTTCATCGTTGAATTTTTCTAAATTATTAATTAAATTTTCTTTTTCTTTTGTCTTATCATTAACACTTATGAACCACTTGCCTATACTTGTATTCATAAATTTTTCTATTTCATCAAATGTCCTGCTTTGTTTTGTCTTATATAACGGATCACATACTTTGAAACCATCTTGACAATAACCTGTAAGTACAATTGCATGATAAGTGTCCGAAACCTCACCAGCTAATATAACTAAATCACCATTTTGTAATTTTTGTTTTAAAACATCAACAGTTATATCCATTCCATTTACAATTTTTGTACCATTATTTTCTGCATATTTTAAATATTCTTTGTATTCATCCATTGCAAATTTAAAATCTTCCTGATTAATAACCCCTTGATCATTTCTAAACAATTCTTGACTTTCATGGCAAATAGTTGTTTGTAAACCATTTTTTGACATATAAAATGCTAAAGCTGAAAATGGTGTTCCATCCATATATTTTGAACCATATAACCTATATAATCTTCTTTCGTCATACCAATTCGCCTTTGGAATAACTTTATAGTATTCTAGTACCATCATCATACAGGCAATAGCACAAGTATCTCCTCTTTGTTTATATGGTCTTACATCTTTATCCATATTATTAATCCTTTCTTCTTTTAATATTTCTAATGAACTTATAATTATATCATTGTTAAATTCATATATGTAACCATTATTTTTTAAAATTCCACTATTATTAAGATATTCTAAAATTTTTCTTCTAAACAAGAATCCAGAAATTCCAATTAAATTAGAAGCAATTAATTTTTCGTCTAAATTATCATAAATAATAATATCTCTAATTGCTTTTCTATCTGGATGTTCAAGAGTAAAGTAAAAATGTTGAGTTTTGTAATATTCAGGTATTCTATAATGTTTAATATCTTCTAAAAGTTCTCCCTCAGTCATTGATAAATTATTCTTAAATTTTTTTTGAAATCTAGAAACAAATATTTTTTCATCATTAGCATGATATTTTTTTAATAGATAATTTTTAAATTTTTGAGTATCAGTATCATTTGTTTTAAGTAAATATATGTAATATAAATGGTCAATTTGATATTGAGCAAAGAAAGTTTCAATTGGCGGAGTAATTAGCATTATATTTAACTTTTCTGTCAAAATATTTTCATCAGTAACTTCAATATTTTTGCAATTATAATCCAAGTATTTTTTAATTGAACCTGACATTACAAGTGTCGCTTCGTCGACTAAACAAGAAGTTGAATAAATATTTATAATATCATCCAATTCTGCTGGTGATAATTCAGTAAAATTCTCACGAATAATTTTATCAAAAGCAGGTTCTAACAATAATTCATAATAAGTGTTATGCCAATTCCATCTCGTTTTTAATCTATGTAAAAACTCCATTGGACTTTGATATAATTCTTTTTTCATCAAACTACTTATTTCTGGATTAGACTCCGCGTAATATCTATTAGCATTAAATAATTGTCTCTCCATAACTTCATCAATATTACTTTTTAAACTTTCTGGTATTATTTTACTCTTTATATTTTCCATGTATTAAACCTCCCTATAAAGCCATAGAAATACTATGACTATAAATTTATATGATAACTATGCAGTACATAACATATCATATTTTTTATTAAATTTTCTCATTAATTTTTTCATAATAGTTAATCACCTCCTTCTTTGTTTAATAGTTTTTTTTACAATGAGTTCCCTATAAACTCATAATTCAGTGGTATTATTTTTTACTAAATTCTTTTATTTTTCTTTTCGCCAAACTTGTTTGAGCTTTGTCTATCCAGTCAATTCTAGGACCATAAGATAATTCATCAGTAACAATTCTAACTCTATCTTTATTATGTAATACATAATCTATTGGCACAAACTCATCATTTACAAATACTCCCACCATTGTATTCCCTATATCTGTATGTATTTTATATGCAAAATCTATTGGCGTAGCTCCTTTAGGAAGCTCTATGATATCTCCTTTTGTTGTATATACATAAACTTTGTCCGCGAATAGTTCAGTCTTTACTTGATTTACAAATTGTTGATTATCTCCAAACATGGAATTAATTTCTGTTAACGATTTAAAAAATTGAAATTTTTGTTTTAAATCATCTTGCATTACATCTCTTGCTTTTCCCTTTTGTTCATCCCAATATGCAGTTAATCCAAAAGATGCCACTTTATCCATATCAAAAGTTCTAATTTGTGTTTGTACTAACCTATCATCAGGTCCAAAAACTGTTGTATGTAAGCTTTGATACATATTTGTTTTTGGATTACAAATATAATCTTTAAATTTATCGTTTATTGGATGATACTCATTATGTATTAAATATAATGTTCTGTAACAATTTTCTACTTCATCTACCATTATTTTAAGTGCCAACAAATCATGTATATCAGATAATTTTTGACCTTCATTTAATCTTTTATATATGCCATAAATATTTTTAGTTCTTATCTTTATCTCATTAGGTATGTTTTTATCATTTAATAAAGTTTCTATCTTATATAACATTTCTTTTAAGCAATCTTTGCTCGATTCTTCTAATCTTATTTTTCTTTCTTCTATTTTTTTATACATATCTGGTTTAAGATATTGTAATGATAAATCCTCTAACTCTGATTTTATTCTATAAGCACCTATATAATAAGCAAGTGGAACAAATATTTCCATAGTTTCAAGTGCATTTTCTTTTTGCTTAAATTCTGATTTAAACTCTAATGTTCTCATGTTATGAAGTCTATCTGCTAATTTAATTATAATTATTCTTACATCTTCGGTTATTCCCGTTATTATTTTTCTTGTATTTGCATAATTCTGATCTTGTTTAGAAGAAAAATTCATTTTTGATAATTTTGTTACACCATCTACTAAATTAGCAATATTTTGATTAAAATCATGTGATATATCTTCTTTAGTAATGTTTGTATCTTCTAAAGTATCATGAAGTAGTCCAGCACATATTGTATCTCTATCTGCATGCATCTCTGCCAAAATATATGCAACATTTAATGGATGACTAATATATGGTTCACCACTTTGTCTCATTTGCCTCTTATGCAATGTATCAGCATATTCGTAAGCCATTTTAACAATTTCCACTTCTTCAGGATTATATTCTCTTAATTTATTCAATAAATCTTGTAATGAAATACTGTTATTCATTCAAAACACCTCCTACAAATAAAATAACGGTGCCAAAAAACACTATATTATAATGTAATTTCGGTCACCGTTATTATCTTATTACTAATTGAGTCTAAAAGAGAACATGAGTAAATAATGTTAGTATTATATTCATTTCTAACAATGATTCTTTGATTAAATCCAATAATACCATTATAGAATCTCTTTCCCATATAGTCTCCTTTTTAAATTAATTAAAATATATTTTAGCATTCTTTTAGTATTTGTCAATAGATTTTTTATAAATTGCAACTATTATATCTACTTAATTTAGATTTTCAATTACAACCTATTATCAGTTTCCTAACATCAAGAAGCAGTTCTGAAACTTCATAACCATTTAAATTTCAATTGCTAGCAATATTTATTTCTATGGACTATAAGTTTCAATTTGAAATTTATTATTTTTTATTTTAAATAAAATACTACCATCTTCATCTGTTCTATATATCTTTGAATTATCTAAATTATTTAATACTTCTTTATTTGGATGACCAAATCTATTTTTCTTACCAACACTTATAATGCTAAATTTAGGTTTTATCTCATCAATAAATTTTTTATCACTACTTGTCTTACTTCCATGGTGTACTACTTTTAATACATATACATCACTTATATTATATTTTTCTAAAATATCTTTTTCTTTTTCTATTCCTGCCTCCCCCATAAACAAAAACTTAAAAGTACCATATTTAAAATAAATTACATTAGAATTGTCATTTTCATTATCATATTCCTTAGTTTGCAAGAAATATAATTTGTTATTATTTATATTTAATTTTTTAATACAGGAGTAATATTTTATTTTCTTTTTATCTAATTCTTTAATTAATCTTGTTCTAAATCATTAAACACACCACAATTAAAGATTACTTTCTCAACTTTAAAGTTTTCTACTAAATTAATTGCCTCACCCATATGATCATAATCACCATGTGCTGATTGTCAATTAGTAAGTCGAATGAAATATGGCTACTTTCAAAGAAAAAACACATTTTTTGATAATGCAGTTTTAATTTTATTTTATTCTTTTGTTACATTCAAATTTCAAATCATAATAATCAAACATTCTATATATTAAATTGTTTCCGTACTCTTTTATAGTTGAAAAATCAGACATAAGTTTTTTAAAATCTTCTGAATTTAATATTTCATTTAAATATCTAACAGATAAATAGCTTAAATCATATTCATTATATTCATCATTACAAAATGAATTACCATGTTTCAAATTATTTAAATTTGGTATTATTTTAGTATTCTCTTTTACTTTTAAGTAAAATCTTTTAAATTTTTCTTCATCAGCATATTTATCTTTTTCCCCAGAAATAAATTGAGCCATACCTTCATCATACCAAACTATTCTATTTGAATAATCATTTTTTAATATATACTTCATATATAAAATATGAAACAACTCGTGACTTGCAGTATATAGTCTTTTTAATTGTGTATCTGGTTCAATGCATGCATTAACCATGCCATCATCATAAGTACCTTTTGCATATTTAGGTAATGACACTCTTTCTCCTCTAATCTTATATATAAATTCTCTAAACTCTTCTAAATCGTCAAAATAATTCACAATAATCTGTTCATCAAATTCAATATTAAATAATTTCTTATATTCAACAATCTTATTTTGTAATAGTTTAACTGTTGCATTAGATAATTCTTCCAAACTATCGGAATAATTAATTCTACACAAATTTGTTTCAAGTATTTTTGCCATAATGGTCACTTCCTATATACATATTATATCACACCAATTCATATTCTCTAACTGCAATTCTCCCATCTGAACAATATTCTATTACAAATCTATTTTCTCTCTTACATATTAATATTCCCATAGTATTATTATTAAATTGTTCTTTTATATTTATATCAATATAATTCATATATTTTTGAACTTGTGATATATATTCAACTTTAAATTCAGTTACTTTTAATTCTACAACTACATAACAATTAAACTTTATATTAAATAATAACAAATCAATATAATGATTTCTTTCTCCTATTTTAATTTTATATTCACTACCTATAAAACTAAATGAATTACCAAGTTCTTTCATAAAAGATTCAATATCTTCCAAAATTAAATTATGTAATGCTTTCTCAGTAACTATTTCAGTATTATTTTTATTTCTAATTAGTATAGGATTTGGCACCAAATCTTTTACTTCAAGTTTATCATCAAGAATCAATTTATTTTTAGTTTCAATTGGTAGTCTTTCATATTCATTATTTTTTATTCTTGTTGCTAACTCTCTATATCCAAGACTATTTGATATAGCTAAATTTATATAATATATTATTTCATCAAAATTTTTAATTGATAGTAATTCACGATAATGGCTCCAACTCAATTGTGAACGCAGCGCGTTCACTTTTTTATCTTTAAATAACAAATAAAATTTTCTCATATTCATAAGATTTCTATAACTATATTTTTTATCATTTAATTCTATTATTAATCTTTCTGAATATTCTTTTATTAAACCATCGCCATATTTAGCTCTTTTTTCTCCACCTTGGGCTTCAATAATTAACTTTCCAACATTATAATATGTTTCAACATCACTCTTGTTCTTACTATAATCCTTTACTTTCTTATATACTTCGTTGCTTATTAATAATCCTTTTATTTGATCATAATAATTCATATCTAACTCCTTTCTTAATTGTGTTGCATTTTGCGACACTTTTTCTATGAACTACAAGTCTTAATTTTTAATTTATCATTTTTTATCTTAAACATAATACTACCATCTTGGTCTGTTCTATATACTTTAGATTGTTTTAAATTGTTTAATACTTCTTTATTAGGATGACCAAATCTATTTTTCTTGCCAACACTTATAATGCTAAATTTAGGTTTTATATAATTTATAAAAGTTTTAGTACTACTGGTAATTGAACCATGATGTCCCACTTTTAGAATTGTAATATCTTTTAAAATATATTTATTCATAATAGCATTTTCTGCATCTTTGCCAGCATCACCCATCAAAAGAAACCTTAAACCTGATTCATTAATTAGGGTAACAATAGAGTTATCATTCTCATTATCAAATAACATTGTATTTAAAAATGTAATATTAGGTAAACTTACATCTTTACTTTTATAATATAAAATATTTTTTTTATTTAAAATATTTATTATATTTTTTTCTAATGGTTTAAATCCATCATTATTAAAAATAACATTTTTAACTTTGAATTTATTTATTACATTTTCAGCATCACCACAATGATCAAAATCTCCGTGAGTAAGTATTAAATAATCTATTTTACTTATTCCTAAACTTTTTAAATACATTAAAGAATTATCACTAACACTCCTATTTCTAATTCCTCCGGTATCAAACATATATACTTTACTTTGATTTTTAGTTATATAAAGCATACTATCACCTTGAGAAACATCTAAAAATATTATATTTGCAAAAGTATTAAAAAAAGGAACAATTTTTATAATAATAATTAAGTTTATTAAAAAAACTAAATATCTTTTCTTATTAAAATATATAAAAGAAATTAATAATATGTAATAAATTATAATAAAAACTATACTTGCTTTAGGAATAATTATTTTAGTAAAATTAACTATACTTAAATAATATGCTACTTTTTCCATTATAAAAGTTAAGAATGTAAATATAGGATTTAAAAATTTAAATAATACTGTAACAAGAGCAAAAGGAAATAAAATATAACTTACAAAAGGAATAAGTAAAAAATTAGAAACAAATACCATTAAATTAATTTCATAATTTAAACTTACCGTAATAGGTAATGTAAAAAGTGTCATATAAAATGTAATAATAACTAAATTTTTAAAATAATTTTTATGTAAATATTTATTTATTATAATCATTGTAAAAAAACAAGCAAATGAATATAGAAAACCTATATTAGTAATAAAAAATGGATTAATTAAAATAAGGAAATATAGTGATAAAAGAAAGACTTTCATTCTAGATAATTTAAAATCATAATCTTTATTTATGCTATTAATTATAAAAAATACTACTACCCTAAGAATCGATGCTGTAAAACCAGTTATAAAAGCATAAAAAAGTAAAACAATACTAATTAATTTATTCTGACTTTTTTTAGAAAGAAAAAATAGTATTTTACGCATTATAGATACAAACACGCCAACATGCATACCACTTATTGCAAGAAGATGAGCAACTCCTATATCTTTATAATAATTATAACTTTCATCTATATCTTTTTTATCTCCAAGAATAAATAGTTTTAAATATGGATTAAATGAAACTTTTTTAGAAAGAGAACTTTTTAAATTATTTAAGATATTATTATTTTTCTTAATTATTTCAATTTTATTAACAGTCCCTACTTTATAAATACCATTATTATATAAATATCTTTGATAATTAAATGTATTTGGTATAGTATTGTTACTCGGCGTACTAAGTAAAACATTTACTGTTACTTTATCACCCTCATTTAAATCAAAATCATCGTAATAAAACATTTGAATATTTTCCTTATCTTTTAAAACAAAACTCACCTTTTTTTCACTTAAAATTACTTTAGAAACTTTTCCAGTTAATGTATACATCTTATCTTGATAAACTGATTTATATTTTATTATATATACTTTTAAAATAACAAAAATGCTTAAGATAATTCCAATTATTAAATAAAATAGGAAAGAGTTTAAAACTTTTTTCATATTGTAATAAACTCTTTGATTTGTTCAAATAACTTTTCTGATATGCCTGTTACATTTTTAAGATCTTCGATAGATTTAAATAGTCCATTTTCATTACGATAGTCAATAATATTTTGAGCTTTAGCATCTCCTATACCTGATAATGATGTAAGTACTTCTTTTGTAGAGGTATTAATATTTACTTTATTATTTTCCGTTTCACTTTTACTATTAGGAACTTCTTCGGGTTTATCTTCATCACTAGTTATAATTGATGCTCCCTTATCAGTGCAGACAGAAATATCTTGTTTTGGACAATTACATTCAGTGGTTTCTTCTTCAGTATTAAGTAAACTATATTCATAATTTGTGTATACATAAACAACCATTTCTTTTGAAACATTTTTACTTAAATTAATATTTTTAGTATAAGCATTATTTTTTAAACCACCAGCCATATTAATAACATCATTAATAATATTATCACTAGTTACCTTAAATACTCCAGGACTATTTACAGCACCTTTAATTTCTACATAAAACTCTGAAAGTTTTTCTTTTTCATTAGAATCATTCTTAAAGGTTTCAACAACCTCTTGAGTTTGATTAATATTATCACTTTTAAAGTCTTTTACATAGTAAAAATAAGCAAATAATCCATACTGAATAATAATAAGTAATATAACAAAACTTATTAGAAAAGTATTTAAATATTTCTTAATCATAAAATCCTCCTTTCATATATATTTATTACCGGAAAATTTCTGATTTCCTCCTTTTTTTGAAAAGTTTTTTTTAAAATTATAAAAAATGCCTAATTTTGGGCATATATTAGGCAAAATATTTTTTGTAAAGTATTTACACATATAATTGTAAAGTAATGTAAAATATAAAAAATCAGTATTTTTACATACTGATTAATTTATTTTGACTCTTAATAAATCATTTTCATTTAAGTGCCTATCAACTTTTAACTTGATTATCATTCTAGGCATATTTGCTTTTTCAATTAATTCATCATTCTCATTATATATTTCATTTACTGTATAATCAAAAGTTTCTGTATTAGGTCCAAAAAACTGAATATTATCCCCTTTTCTAAAGAAATTTCTTTCTTCGATTACAGCAATATGAGTATTTTCATCATAAGATTTAACAATACCTAAAAAGTCTTGATTACTTTCTTCATCACGAAGATTATAATATTGATCATTTACACTGGGAAGGTTTTTAAAAAACTGTGGAGCACTTTCTCTATTTGCAACTCTATTAAGAATTTTTAAATAATATGATTTATCATTTTCAGTTAAATTATTATTTAATATTTTATCAATAATTTTACGATAGCATAGTATAACTGTAGAAATATAGTATATAGAACGCATTCTACCTTCGACTTTAAATGTAGTAACTCCCAAATCAATCATTTCTTTAATGTTTTCAATCATATTTAAATCTTTTGGTGTCATTGTAAATGAAGTTTTATCTTCATTAAAAACCCATCTACAAATTTGAGCACATCCACCCCTGTTAGAGTCTCTTCCTGTCATAAACGAAGATAATATACATTTACCAGAAATGCTCATACACATTGCCCCATGGACAAAACATTCAAGTTCAAGACCAGTTTTACCCTTTATAGCTTTAATATCATTTGTTAATGCCTCTCTTGCAAGAACTATTTGGTCTACGCCAAAGTCTTTATAAAACTCTGCAGTAAAGGAGTTAAGTGTACTTGCTTGAGTAGAAAGAATTACCTTTGTTTTAAGTTTTAAATCTTTAATCATTTTTAAAACTACAATATCACTTGCAATAATTCCATCAACATTAACATTTTCAAGGTATAATAAATAATCCTTTAAACCCTCAAGGTTTTCATTATGAAATACAATATTTACAGTAACATATACTTTTTTATTTAAACTATGAGCATACTCTGTAGCCTTTTTAATATCATCTAAATCAAAATTTTTAGCATTAGCTCGAAGTGAGTAATTTTGACCACCAAAGTAAACTGCATCTGCACCATATAAAAAAGCAAATTTTAATCTTTCAAAATCTCCTGCTGGAGCAAGTAATTCTATCATTTCTTGTCCCCCTTTATTTTATAAATAGTTTTATTATGTAAAAATCCATCATCTGTTTCTACATTTATTTCTCCATTTACTAAATCTTTTAAATCATTTTCACTTAAACATATTGGATGATATATTGCATACTTAATATCTTTGTTTAAATTATTAAGTCCATTAAAATAAGGTAAATGATAAAAATATGTACCATACTCATTTTCAAATAAAATAAATTTATGATTATTATTTTCTATAACCAAAGGATTTTCATACTTAACATTTTCATGTTTACTATAGTTTTTAATTAAGTATCTTCGTGAATAAGCACTTCCAATAAGACCAAAAGCATATAAAGAAACCTTTTTCGAAGATTTAGATATAATTTCCTCTACTTCGTTCTCGGTTATATCAAAGGGAAGTACTACACTATCTACATATTCATTATAAATATTAACACTTTCATAATTACAAGCAAAATGACTTGGCATTAATATCTTTTCTATTTTAACATCCTCTAGCATTTTAATAATACCAACATCATCAAAGATAATCCCTTTTATATTATTTGGAAGTTTATGAAGTAACATATTTAAATTATTTGCGCTTTCCTCATCAAGAACTCTATTTACAAATAAATAACTATTTTCTTCCTTAATTTCACTTAAAGAAAATTCATTTTCTACGCCAACACAAAATGAAAAAAGTGGATAAACAAAATTATCTATCCCATTTTCCTTAAGTAAATTAATTTCTTTTTCACTTTTAATAATAAAAAGTTTATTCATGATTTCTCTTCTTACTAACTGAAAGTCCATCTCCTATATCATAAAAGGTTGTTTCAAAATCAGCATTGTTTTTTAAAAAATCTATATAACTTTCAATTTTTGATACTAGTTGGCGTAAATTCTTACTTTCAATTGTATCACTTTTTCCTACATAACCATGAAATTTTAAATTATCAGTTATAATAACACCAGTGTCCTTTAAAAAATATTGATATTTTTCAAAAAATCTTGTGTATTGTCCTTTAGCGGCATCAATAAAAATTAAATCATATTTAGCCTCCACTGGAATATTTAACTCTAGAGCATCTTGAAGTGCAACATTAATTTTCTTATCAAGACCACATTCTTTAATATTTTTAACACACTCTAAATATCTTTTTTCATCTCTTTCAATTGTGGTTACATAAACATCATCTTTAGCACTTGCCATAAGTATAGCAGAATAACCTATTGCACTACCTATTTCTAATATATTTTTTACATTATTATCTTGAATATATTTCATAATAAATGCTATTGAATTTTTTTCAATTATCGGAACACTATTTTCTTCCGCGTATTTTTCTATTTCCTTTAATTTTTCTTTCATTTTTAATTTTCACCTAATTTCTTTTGAATTTCATAAAACCCTTTTATATCCTCGGCAAAATAAACTTTTCCTGTATTTATATCAGCATAAAAGTATTCAAAGTTTGTGTCTGATGGATTAAGTGCTGCATTAATACTTTCAAGTGATGGGTTACATATTGGACCTACAGGAAGACCAATAAATGATAAATTTCTTGTATTATATGGATTAACTGCATTAAGTTCTTTAGTGGTTATTTTCTCTTTTAAAGATAAATGAGATCCATAATATGCTGTAACATCCATTCCAAGAGCCATCTTTTTATCAAGTCTTGTATAAATAACTTGACTTACTTTTTCTCTATCTTCTTTATTAACGGCCTCTTGTTCTATAATCGAAGCAATTGTAAGAAGTTCATGTATAGAGTACTTACTTTCTTTTAAATCTAAAGTACTTAATTTCTTTTTAGTATTATTAAGCATTGTTCTAACTATTGTTTCAAACGATGAATTTTCATAAAACTCATAAGTATCTGGATATAGATAACCCTCTAAAGAGTAGTAAATATCCTTATTTTTTATATCATTTGTTATAAATGAATAATCTTTAATTAAACTATCTAAAAACTTTTCATCTTTTAAAGTTTTAATCATATCATCATAGTTAATATCAAAATTAGCCTCAATTTGTTTTAAATAAGTTTCTATGCTTTTACCTTCGACAAATGTAATATTAATAGTTTTAATAATTTGATCTATTTTACCATCATTAATTTGATTAATTATACTTATTGCATTTTGCTTTTTATTAAATGTATATTTACCTGCTTGTAAGTTTAAACTTGGATTTATAAATACATATGCAAGAGTTGTAAATTTACTTTTAATAAGGCCAGCTTTTTTTAAATTTGATACTATCTTTATTTTGTTATCACCAGCATTTACACTAAATGATACTGAAGAATCCTCTTTGTGGCCTGTAAAAAGTGTAATGTAAGAAAATACTCCAATAAATAAAATAACCACTGCTACAGCTATAATTATTATATTTTTCTTTTTCATTTTGCCCTCTTTATTTTATCTAATATTCTATTTGCTATTTCAATTTCTTTATCAGTTAATTCATTAATAACTAAATCATCTTTAATTTTACCAATGTAAGCATAAGTTAATCCTTTACTAGTTTCTTTATTATCAGTGTATACTATTATAGTTTCATCATTTTCATTTTCAAAAGTGAAAAGAACATTATACTCTGATTTAACTTTACCATTTTCTAATATAACTTTAGCCTGCATTCTTACTCCTTATATATGTTTCAAGAATTATGGCAGCCGCTTGCATATCAACTTTATCTTTAATATCTTTTGCATGTTTACCATTAGCAAGTAAAATCTTTTGTGCCTCAACTGAGGATAATCTTTCATCCACTAAAGATAGCTTTATATTAAGTGTTTTTAGTAGTTCACAAAAATTATAAGTTCTTTGAGCAGCAAAGCCCTCACTTCCATCCATATTTTTAGGAAGCCCAATTGCTATTTCAGTAATGCCTTCTTTAGCAATTATTTCCTTAAGTTCTTGAAAAGCAGTTTCATACTCTTCACTTTTAAATCTAATAACTTTATAAGGTGTAATAATTGTATTTGTTCTATCAGAAATTGCAATACCCAATGTTTTTGTACCTAAATCTAGGCCCATATATCTTGTTTTCATCGTCCTAAATACCCATTTATAATTGCCATTAATACTTCTTCGCGAGAAAATTTAGCAATCTTTTTTCTAGCATCTTTGTATGATGTTATGTAAGTTGGATCTCCAGATAATAAATATCCAATTAATTGGCTCGTAGGATTATATCCTCTTTCCTCGATGGCCTTAATAACTTCATTAATGCTTATCATAATTAACTCCTGTCTTAAAACTTTTAAATCAAATATTGAAGTCTTGTCACAGTTCATTAAAATCTCACTTCCTTGCAACTTTATTTTATCAAAAAAAAAGTTAAACTGCAACTAAACACAGTAACTTTTAAAATATACAAACTTTTGCCATTGATACGTGTTATACCTGATGTTTTAAAATATAACACACATTAATTCACTTTTAAATTAAAGCACCTTCATAATATAACTAACATTAAACTTAATATCAATATTACCTATTTAGATTTTTTTCTATTAATAGTTTTATCATAAATAATATCAATACTAGAAAGTAACATACTTGAAAGAAGTGCTCCCCCGAATACATCTGAAAAGAAATGTGCTCCAAGATATATACGAGATATTCCCACCAAAAGAGGTATAATACCTAAAATAACACTAAATATTATTTTATATGTTTTAGAAATTTTACTTTTTAATATAAAGTAAATTAAAAATCCATATAAAGTAACACTTGCCATTGTATGACCACTTGGGTAAGAAAAAGTATTTTCCACTACAGTAATATATTCTGGTCTAGGTCTTCGAACAATAACTTTAACAATATTATTTATTAAAGTAGATATAATCAAAATACCAGCACATTTATAAGCATATTCTTTTTGCTTTTTATAAAGTAAAATAGCAAATACTAAAATGCACAATCCGATTATAAAAGGAGTACTACCTAAAAATGTAAATATCTTCATAAATTTAGTGGTCATTTCACTAGAAAATCTAATTATAAAATTATGAATGTTTTCATCAATACCAACATATTTATTATCAATAACTAAAATACTATTAATAACAAAAAGTGCAAGTAAAGTAAATGGTATATAATATTTTTTATTTTTCATGTTTTTCTCCTACAAAAATAAAGGTTCTTTGAATAACAAAGTTTACAACAAATAAAATTATATCAACTATTAATTTAATTATCATTGAACTTATGTGAGTTAATTTAACTATATATTCTACAGCAAGTCCTGATACAAACATTTGAATTATACATAAACAAGCATATTTAATTAAAGATGAACTATTTCTATTTTTAAATACTACATTAGAATTTACTAAGAAGTTATACATACTTGATAATACTCTTGCACATATTGTTGAATAAAGTATTGAATTAGTTCCCCCAATAATTAAAGAGAAAATATAAAATAATAGATAATCTAATATAAATGAAGAAAGACCTGCTAAAATAAACTTAAAGAATAATTTATAGATTTCGAATGAATCTTTAACTGGATTAAAATGACTTTCACTATTACTATTTTCTAAATATATTGTTTCTATAGGAACTTCAATAATAGGAATTTTTTTATTCATTGTTTCAATTAACATATTTGTTTCATATTCAAATCTATCACCTTTAACAGTCAAAAGGCTACTCATAACTTTCGTTGGGTATCCTCTTAAGCCTGTTTGAGTATCAGTAATTGAAAGCCCTACAAAAGTTTTAAAAACACCCCTAGTGATTTTATTACCAAATTTATTTCTTGTAGGAACATTTTCACTATCAAAATCACGACATCCAAGTATTAAACTATCTGGATGTTTTAATATTTCATTACTAACTTTTTCAATATCTTTTATACTGTGTTGACCATCACTATCTGCAGTTACTACACCTTTTAATTTAGGGTATTTTAAAAGTAAATAATTAAATGCATCTTTCATTGATCTACCTTTACCTAAATTGACATAATGATGTAAAACAGTTATCTTTTTCTTTTCAAGTTCTTTAAAAAAACTATCATATTCTTTATTACATCCATCATCATATACTAATACATTTTTAGTATTTTCAAGTAAATTATCTAAAAACTTTTTAAATATTTCAATATTTGGATTTAGTGTAGGAACCACTACAAAAATATCTTCCATTAATTATCACCTTTCGATTTCATAGTTATTAATCTATATGCTCCATCAATATAAGCATAATAGAATGTATCATTTAATGTATCAACCCTTTTTTCACCATTAACTAAAGTCATATTCTTTTCTAAATAAATATCTACACTAAAGGCATTTTCATTATATACTGTAAAGCCATTCATTTTTACATTAGTAAATGTATCTTTATCAAGAGTATGCATTGATGTAAATGTTATATCTACATTTGTTGCCCAGCTATATGCTCTTTTATATAGTGCTGTTCCTTCGACTAAATTAGGTGTCAAAGTATAAAGCCCATATCTTTCTCCAGGTAAATCTGCAGTTAAGAATAAACTCCAATTTTTAGCAAATGTTAATGGATCATAATCTTTATTTGTAAGTTTTTCAAAAGCTGCATCTTTATCATCAGTTTTAAAATATGTTACCCCATAATAATTAGACTTTTCATTAGTTACTTTTACTTCATTATTTCCATTCATTACTTTAATTTTAGGTTTTTTAGTTAAATTAGTTATTTTATAATGATTTTCATAAGGTAAATCTACTTTATCATAAACTTCAGAATATTCTTTAATTTCCTCTTTACTTAAAAGATCATCATCACTAACTTTAATATCATTAATATATAAATCATAATTACTATTTACATATACATCAATATTATAAATACCATTTTTACTATATGTTTCTATCTCTTTAATAGAATATTCTTCAAAAGAAAGAATTCCTAATCTTCTTACCTTTTTACTATCTAAAGTTACACTAGCAACCATAGTATCATCTGCATAAATATCATATGTATTTTCTTTATCATTTTTCTTATAACTTAATTTGCTTTCATTAAAAAGTTCTTTGTAACCATCTTCGAAAGAAGAAGCTTTTTCATATTTACTTTCAACTTTATTATAAGATAAATACTTATTTATGTTACCAACTTTACTTGCAGTTTTCATATCCTTAATTAAAGATGTCATATACCCTTCGATATTACCTTTTTCATACATTTTTAACGTAGTAGAAACATATATTAAACATGCTTCACTAGCAATCAATAATAATAAAAACCATATAAGCAAGGATTTTTTATACCCTGTCATTTTCTTTTTTCTCTTACTCATTTTAAACCTACTTTTCTATAATAAATGCCTCAGGTAAACGCCAAGATGAATTTGAATAATATAAAGTTACAGAAGTCATTAAATATTTATCTTTATAATACATTGTTGAGGATGAACCACCATCAAGATTTGCAGCATTTACAGCACCATATTTTTCCATTACTTCAATTAGGTCTGATGCTGTTGCCCCAAGATGACCTGATGCACCTCTTCCATCTGTAACAAGAAGTAAGACTGTACCATCAGCTTTTTGACCAATTGCTGTACGAGGATTTGCTCCACTTCCAAGACCATTACTTTCTCTTTTTTCACCATTAATAATAAGTTTTACAAAGTGATTATTTGCGTCACTTGCTTCCTCTTGAAAAGTAACTGCATCTCTTATTTTTTCCTCTTTTACAAGTTTTTCTACTCCATTTTTATCAAGTCCTTGTAAAGGAAGTATTTTTAAAATATTATTTTCATCAAAACCAATTAAATGGTAACCAACACCATTTGGACTATTCCAAACAATTTCACCTTTTGAAACAACAACGCCCATTGGATACCCACCTTTATTAAGGGTAGATACATAAATACCACCATTTACTCCACCGATAGCATCATTTTCCTTAACTATTTCATCAAGAGTTTTACCATATTCAGAAAATGGAGCAGTAGTTGCTACTTTAACTCTTGATGGATCACTAATTATCATCATAGTTCCATGAAAATTACTACCATTAACCTCTTCGATTTTAATATCTTTTTTATTTTCATTACTAACATCAATTAAATTACTATCAACGTCTTTATTTAATTCTTTTAAAGAGTTACTATTTACAATTTCATTAATGGTCTTATTAGGAAGAACTAAATGAACAACAAATTTAAAAGCACCAGTCTCTAAAAATGTTGTTGTAAATATATTTCTTGCTGACTTACTAGGACCATAACATATAAGAAGTAATGATGCATATAAAGTAAATACTATCATTAATATAAATACTCCAATAAAAGATAAAACTTTCAAGATATTTTTTAAAACTTTTTTCATAATAAACTCCATCCTATAACTACAATTAGTTTATCATACTTTAATATGAAAATAAAGAACTTTCTTACCACTTTCTTTTTATTTTTATATTTGATAAAATATTATTGAAAGGATAGATTAAATGAAGAAAATATTTTTATTATTGGCAGTTTCATTATTACTAATTACCGGTTGTAAAAAAGAAAACAATATTACAAAAATGAGTTTAAAAAGTATCTTAAAAGCCTCAACTAAAGGAGCCCAGTTACCAGATAATTATATTACTAAAATTACAAAAGATAATTTTGAGGACTATTTTGGTAATGCTGATATTGATTTTAAAGAAGCAATAGTTTCCGAAGCAAATATTAATGCAATAGCCTATATGATAGGAATAATTAGATTAAATGATAATGAAGATGTTCAAAAAGCAGTAGACACTTTAAAAAAATCAGTTGATCCTAATAGATGGATATGTGTAGTTCCAGATAGTGTAATAATTGATAATAATCAAAATGTAATAATAGTTATAATGGATGAAAAAAATAATGCTGATACTATTCATAATAATTTTAAAAACATAAAATAACCCAGTATAAATTACTGAGTTTTTTTACTATTAACAGTGTAAAGTTAAATAACAAGTTATTTACTAAATAATCAAATAATTATATAATTTAGATGGTGATGATATGAAAAAATATATATTTAGAGAATATGATGTAAGGGGTATCTACCCTACTGATTTAAATGAAGAAGATGCATATACTTTTGGTCATGCTTTTGCTTCATACATAAAAAATAATAAAGTAATAATTGGTCATGATAATAGACTTTCCTCTGAGGGATTAAACTCTTCTTTAGTAAAGGGGCTTTTACAGGGAGGTGCTCACGTAATTGATTTAGGATTATGTACTACTCCTATTTACTACTACTATAAAAAACTACTTAACGTTGAAAATGGCATTATGATTACTGCCTCTCATAACCCTAAAGAATATAATGGTTTTAAATTTTCTTTTTCAATAAAGGGAAATGCCTGTGGTAAAGAAATATATGATTTTAGAGATTTTCTATTTAATGGTAATTTTAGAAATGCTCAAGGATTTTATCAAGAATATAATGATAATTTTGAAAGTTATATAAATAAAATTACTGAAAGTATTGATTTAGGAAGTAAAAAAATAAAAGCAGTATTTGATCCAGGCAATGGTACAGGAAGTATAATTTTAGAAAGAATACTTAAAAAATTTGATATTGATTATAAAATAATTAATGGAATTAGTGATGGAAACTTTCCAGCTCATCATCCAGATCCTTCAGTTGAAGAAAATATGCAAATGTTAAAAGAGGAAGTTACAAATAATCATTTTGATATAGCTCTTGGTATAGATGGTGATGCTGATAGAGTTGGAGTTGTTGATAATAAGGCAGTATTTACTCCAATTGATAATGTAATGATAAATATGTATAAGTATTTAAATCCAAATTTAAAAAATAGAAATGCAATAATGGATGTTAAATGCTCTAAAGCAGTTATTGATGAAATGCAAAGAATTAACTTACCTCTTACAATTTATCGTACAGGTAATAGTTATATGAATTTAAAAATAAATGAAATGAATTTAGATTTTGGTGGAGAGTTTTCTGGACATCTTTGGTTTAAAGATAAATGGATAGGAACTGATGATGGAATATATAATGCTTTAAGAATAATTGAAATGCTATCTAAAAGTGATAAAACATTCAGTGAAATGAGCCAAAGCATTCCAAAATACTACCATACTCCTGAAATTAAAATTGAAGTAACCGAAGAAAATAAATCAAAAATAATTGATAAATTAAAAGAATATCTTGATAATGAAAATATTAAATATAATAATATTGATGGCATAAGAATTGATTATGAAGATGGATTTACATTAATAAGACAATCTAATACAGGTCCTGTTCTTACAGTAAGATTTGAAAGAAAAGACGAAGAATCTTTAGAAAAAGAAAAACAAAAATATTTAGATTTAATCAAAAAAATATCATTAGAAATTAACTAATGATTTTTTTATTCCATAATACTTTTCCATTTTGCTTTCAAAGTTATATTATCAAATATTAAAGTATTTTGATCAAATTTTTTATCATCATAATACCAACCTTCAAAAGTATACCCCTCTTTTACAGGAGTTGGTGGTAATTCAATTTTTTGAGCAGGTCTAATAGATATAGCTTCATAGGTTTGTGCTCCATCAGTATCAAAAGTTACTGTGTATGACTTAGTACACCAAAGTACTAAAAAAGTTAGTAAAACAGCAATCATAATACCTAAAAAAATATATGTAAACTTATATGCTTTTGTCACACTTTTCACCCTTTTTTCTATTTTCTATCTATTAAAATAATATAATATTTTTTACATTTAGTCAATGAATAACCATTATGTTTTTTAATAATTTATCTTCCACCTTTAACTTTATTTTTTTCAGTGGATAATAAATTATGCATACTTTGGCTATATATACACAAACTATCCAATAATTCTTGCTTATTTTCTAAAAAATTAATTCCAATAAATTGAATTTTTGGTGTATAAAGACTTTTTAATTTGGTATTTTTACTTAAAACATTATTTCCAATTGTTTCAACTTCCGGAAGACTTAAATATTCTAAACTTTGATTATTTTCAAGGAAACTATTATCAATATCCTTAAGCATCGGCACATAAAGTTCTCTTAAACAAGTGTTTTCTCTTAAAAAACTGCGGCCAACTTTTAAAAGTTCTGGCAAATATGCGTTTTCAATAGAGTTGTTAGCTTTCAAAAAATAAACTCCTACTTTTTTTAGTTTTGGTAAATTAATTTCTTTTAAACTAGAATTATCTTTTAGAAAAAGTCTTCCAACTGTTTCTAAATTTGGCATATAAATATTTTTAATAAGTTTGTTATATGTAAGAAATTCATCTTCGATTTTCCTTACATTGGGTAGACTTATACTTTTTAATAATTTAGCACTACAAGCAAACATATCACCAATTGTTTTACATTTTGGTAAATAAAGATATTCTAAATCTTTACAGTCCGTTAAAAAATAATCATAAATTTCAATTGTGTCTTTTGATGAAAAAGTTTTAATACTTGAACTATTTTCTAAAAAACACGAAGGAATTATTTCTACCCCGTCCATAACAACACTAATTATTTGATTATATTTATTTAATTGAAAATATACTCTTATATCATCTTCACAAATAATATATATACCTTTTGTATCTCCATTATTTTCTATTTTGATAGATTTAATATTACTAAAAACTTTTTCTGCAGCATCATAACAACTTTTATCATATTTTTCTAATTTTTTGTCTACCAAATCAAGAAGAAAGACATCAAATAGTATATATTTTTCTTTAGGAAACGACACCTCATTAAAAGAATCTATAATGATATTATCTGGACAATAATATTTATTATTTACTTCAAAATTATATCTAAAGTATTTCCCATCAGCTGTTCTCACATAATTAGGTATTTCAAAGTCACCTTGTGCATTACTTTGTTTAATACCTAAATATTTTTCAAATGAGTAAGTTAAACCCTCGGCAATATTTTCTAAATTATTTTGATATGTTGCATCAGGATTTTTAACAGTATGATTATATCTATTTTTAATAGATAAATAATTAGTGTCTAATGTAAACTGAAGTGAAAGTACACTTGTACCATATTCATCTTCTCTTTGTGGTTCGCTTTTTCTTTCAATTTCTAGAGCATTATCTTTAACCGCAAAAAATACTCTATTAGTTTTAAGTCTATTACCATTAAATGTACAAAGTTCTTCGCCTTTTGCATAATACTTTTTATATGATAAAATCTCTTCATTAGTAAGGCACTCTTTTAAAGTATAGCCTTGCTCTTTAAAAAGTTCATAAGGTGTTTTTTCAGTATCAATAACACTGTCTAATTTTTTATTATACTTATTCATTACAAGTCTTTGAAAACTTTTAATTCTATCATATGTTATTAAATCATCATAAAGAAAATGACTTTCTTTGAATAAAGATGTAATAATTGAAACTAACTCACCCTCATTTTCAAGTATACTTGAAAATAATTCTCTACATAATTTACTAAAATTTTCACCATATTTTTTCTTTAATATTTTTAAATCACTATTCATAAAACCCCCATAAACAGGTTATATTTTAACATATTATCTATTTTTTTGCAAGTCTTTCCCTCAAAAGATAAAATTGATTTATATTTTTATTATTTTACATTTATATACTTATATTACTCTACTGTTTTAGTAATGATATTAATTTTATCATTTAACTTTTGATTTTCCTCTTTTAAAGAATTATTTTCTTCTTTTAAAGTATTATAATTATCTAAAAGTTCATTATACTTATCTATAATTTCATCATATTTTTCATTGATATCATCAATTATATCAGTTTGATTTTTAATATTTTTATATTCTTTTTCAATATTATTTTTTAAAATATTAATATTTTTTTCATTAGCATAAATTTTAATTATACTATTATCCTCAAAATCATAATTATATATTTTATTATGTTTTAAGTTTTGTAAAAAATCATCAAATATTTTTTTTACATTTACTTCATAATCATTTAACACAATTCTATAAATGTAATTTTGATATTCAGTATGCGACGTAACAAAATCTGAATAAGTTTCTACTTCAATTTTAATATTATCTAAAGTATTATCAATTACATATTCATAATGAGTATTTGTATCAATTAAAAGATTATCTTGCATCTTTACATCAAACTCACTTTTTGTAGTTTTAAACTTTGGAGAAATACTATTTATATAGCTAATTTTAGATATCTCAATTGAAAATAATCCAGAACCTATTCCAAATATAGAAAGTGATGCAATTAAAGTAATAAGCATTCTTTTGAATGGAATTTTCTTACTAAATAATAAGTCAAATAAGAATTCTATAGTTAAAATATTTAAGAAAATAATTGATAATGAAATAAGAATTAAACCAATGTATGTAAGTCCGTTAAATGCAAAATATAATATTATAATAAGTCCTATAAAAAATATAATTAAAGTAACTAGAAATGGAAATGTAAAGCAAGCTATAAAAAATTTAACAAAAACAATTAAAATATTAGAAAGTAAATTAATAAATGAATAATCATTTCTCTCTTTTTCTTTTATAGGTTTACTTTCCTTTACCTCTTTTGCTAGTTTTAAATCATTATCTTTTTTTAAATCCATTTTATCTAAAAAACCTATTTTAAATATATATATCATTACTGTAATAAATAAGGCAACATAAGCAAAGTCAAATATAAATTCAAAAAAGTTTGCCACAAAAATTGTAAAATCATTTTGACTAACACTTGTTATTAAATTAGTTACTTTATTACTTAATAAGTTAACTGGTAACTTTAATATTAATAATGCTAAAAAAGTAAACATCATAACTAAAAAACATTTTGTATTATCAAGAAGTGTATTATTAACAATAAAGTTATAAGTATTTTTTACAAAACTAAAGAAACTATCAATTACATTTTTATCTTTATTTTCAGTATTATTAATATCTACCTCATCATTTGTAAGACTATCTAAAGTAACATTAAATATTTTACATATAGCAAGGAGTTTATCCATTTCTGGGAATGTTTGTCCACTTTCCCATTTTGATACAGATTGCCTTGATACATCAAGTGATGCTGCTAAGTCTTCTTGACTCATCTTATTTTCTTTTCTAAGTTTTACTAACTTTTCACTAAAATTCATAATCTTTCCTTCTTTCTAAAAAGATTTTATCATGTAACTCAGTTGCGGAAAACCAATTTTAGGTTGTTTTTTGTAACTTTTTAGTTGCATTATCTATAATAAGCTTGCTGTTTTACATGTCCATCCTTATCAAAATAACTTGCATACTCTTTTTCTAAACTTAAATATTCATTATATTCATTTATGGCTCTCGGATCACTACCAACAATACACGAAATAATACTATAATCATCATTAATTAAAATGAAAAAGTCTTTATTATATATTATCTTTAAAGCATGCGATAAATCTAAAATTCCTAATGTTTTTTCATAATATATTTTATTTATATTTGTTATGTCTTCTTTGGTAATATACTCTTTTTCTATTTCTTTGGTTTCCATTCTTGGATCTAAATATCTAACAGTGGCTTCAAAACTTGAGGTAGTATAAAGTGATGCATCATCTTTTTTCGTAATTATATAGTTTGCATAATCATAGCCACCTAAATTTGCATACATATCTGGGGTTTCATCTAATGGTCTTAAATTTTCATAACTAATAAGGTCCCTAGGCATCATTTCATAACCACCAATTTTTTCAATTTGATTTTTATAATTACCCATAAGCACTAAAGAAATACTTTCTTCTTTGCTTTCATTTAACGAAGAAATATTAATCATTTGTTCAAAAGCAGTTTTTGCTACATCAAATATATTTCTCATATAATCAATATTTTTTACGCTTATAGATTCAATAGAGTTACATAAAAGTACATTTCCATTTCTAACAAAAGGAATCATTGCACATACATTTTCCTTACTATCTTTTATAACTAAAACTCTTCCATTAACATTTTCTGCGCAATACCTAACAAAAGAGTCCGCTTCTCCACCTATTTTAAAACAACAATTAGTTTTTGAACCCATTACAAATAAATTAGGATCATCACAAGAAAGTGTTTCGTAATAATAATTATCTTTTGTACCACTTACATAAGGAATGGTTTTTTGATAGTTATGACGCACCTTTCTATATTCCTCGCTTATATTTTGAATAATACTATTATCATTAGTAAATGATTGAAACTTTTTATTATCTACACATTCATTAATTATACTTCCCTCAAGTGGTGCTAAATCTGGATCAAGGGGTCTTAATATACCATTTTTAAGTAAATCTTTATAAAAATCTATTTTATTATAAATATGTTGCGTTTTAAATCTTTTTTCATATTCACTAAAGCCAGCATATATAACATCAACATTTTGGGATATTTCATAATCGTTATTAAGAATACTTTTTAATAATCCATTTGGACTAAAAAAGAAATTAATAAACTGCTCATCATAAACAATTTTACCAGAATTTAAATGAATTTTTTGTAAATCTATTAAATATAAACTACTAAATACTTTTCTAAATTTATTTTCATCTTTATTTAACATATTAATTAACTTTTCAGAATTTTGATAGCCTAAGACAGCAATTAAATTTATAGCAAAACGCATTTGTCTATCGTAATTATAATGTTTAAAATCTTCAAAATTATTTTGAACTATATTAATTAAGTTTTTAACTTGTTTAGGTTTAATATCAAGTAGTACCTCTAAAGAGTTATTATCAAAATTATTTAATTTATCTTTATATTTACCTTCGACTAAAATTCTTTTGTAAGAACTATAATCATACTTTATAATATCAATAAGATTTATATCACCACTTATTAAATAACCAATAATTTCATTTATTTTAGAATCTATATTTTCCAAATTAGAATTTTCCTTAAGAATATTAGATTTTAAATAATCATTTAAAGTAGATATAACTTTATCATTAAGTTTACCAGTTTGAATGTAATCTTTTTTCATTTGTAAAAATGCATTAATAAAATTTATATCTTTAATATCTTTATAATCTATATCTATATTTTTAATTAATCCCTTACTAAAAAGTATTTCATATTCGTTAAATATTACATTATAATCAAATCTTTTATCATCAAAACTATTTTCATTAATATCATTTATATTTGATATATCAAAAAATAAAGGTAAAGTTTTAGAAATAGTAATAAGCATTTTTTTATAATACTTTTCATAATCATACATATAGATATACATAAAAAGTTTACTTGCATTATCAAAAGAAATAGAACATAAATTTATTAATTCTTCCTCAGTAAAGTCACGAAATCCATCTTCATTTAAAAACATCGTATTATTTATTTTAATATTTGAATGAACATTAATAAACTGTTCTTTTGTCATTTTTACCTCCGATTAATTTATATTTTTAAAACAGTATTTGCATGATATTTATAAAGTCTATAATATGAGCATTTTATATCATCGATTGGTTTTACACCTAATGTTACAACATTTTATGAACTTAGTTTATTATTTTCTTTTTCATAAAATTCACACCTATTTATAGTATATATTTTTTTATAAATATTGTATATCATTTAACATACACTTTACATTTTGATTTACACTATACAATTTTCAAGACTTTTACTATACAATTTTCAGAAAATAAAAACTTTATTTAACTTTTTTTCCATTTTCACAGTGATGATAAAATTCTAATAAACTTATTCCATATCTTGGTTTAGAATATTTAAAAATAAATAAATTTGTATCATCATAATTATTATTTAATTCATCATTTATAAACTTTTCTTTAATGTCATTTAAAGCACTATTTTCTGAACTATATTTTCTGATTCCACGGTATTTTTCCCAAGAATGTTCAAACCAATAATAGTCATTATCAATTTTATATATTAAAAATGTATGTGTTGGACAAATATTATCAGAATAATATACTATAAAATATGTATTAAATTTAATGTTTTCCTTATCAAATAAATATCTTTCTAATTCTACTTGATCCCAACAAACTCCTACTTTATTATTTAAAGTTTCTCCTGGGGACTGTAATGTATATAAACTTTCAAAGTCTTTATCAATTACATAATGTATATTTCCATTTATATCTAAATAACCATATTTAATATCATTCATAATATTCATTATATCATTTTCCATATATCATATATTTCCTTTCTAAATATTTAATTTTTATCTAAGCTTTCCGTGATTTGATTTAATTTATTAATAGAATTTAAATACTCTTTTTCAATAGGAGTAAGTTCTTTTATTTGATATTTTTCATACTCTATTTTTGCTTTTTCCATAGCTTTTTTATGACTAATTTTTCCAGGATTAGTTAATACTTCAGCATTCAATGAATTCAAAATTTTATCTAGTTGATTTATATAATTTTCATTCTCATTGTTTTATGTTTCATCGCTTGAAACTCTGCAAAATCAAAATAACCAGAAACTAGATTATTTAACATCTTTAACTCTTCTTCCGTTAAGTAATTTTTAGCAATTTCTATATCATTAATACTTGGTAATTCGCCTTTAAAACTAGTAAGTCCCATAAATGGTTTATTTGAATCTGCCCTATTATATATCACTTCAGCTGCCGTGTTTCCGTGGGCAGCATAATGAAATTTGTTTTGTACCAACTTAAAGAACTTTATTGTTTCAGCTGCTTTAGGATTATAATCAATAGCAGTAGCATATAAATCTAAAACTTGTCTATACAATACTTTTTCAGACGACCTTATATCTTTAATGCGATTTAAAAGTTCATAAAAATATTTTCCACCACCAAGATTTTTAAGCCTTTCATCATCCATAGTATAGCCTTTAATTATATATTCTTTAATTCTTTCTGTAGCCCATTTTCTAAAACGGACTCCTTCTAAAGATTTAACTCGATAACCAACACTAATTACTACGTCTAAATTATAATAAGAAACAGGTTGTTTCACACCATCAACACGCACTTTTTGCGTGTTGTTTTCCCTATCTAATTCACCATCATTGAAAACATTATTTATATGCTTTCTGATAACTTTTTCATCTCTATTAAAAATTTGTGCCATCTGATTAGCGGTCAACCAAACAGTTTCATTTTCAAAATTAACATCTAATTTAATATTTCCATCTTTTGACTCATATATAATTAATTCTGAATCATTTATCTTTGTAATTTCACTTTTCATTTCATTACATCCTTTCACAACAAATTTAATTAATTTTCATATACCAAGTAAAATATATAAATATGCACTCCAACATCAGAATTTCCTAAGATTTTTTCAAGTCAACTCATTATGTATGAATTTTTCTATCCAATATACAAAAGCATTCAATATGATATGTATAAGAAAACATATCTAAAATATAAAACTTTTTTATTTCATAATTAGCTAAATCTAATAAATTATTTGCTAAACTTTGTGTATCACAAGAAACATAAATAATCCGTTGAGGACAAATATTATTAATAACCTCAATTGTTTTTTTATCAAGTCCCGCCCTTGCAGGATCTACAATAATAGTATCAATTTTATCATTAATAAAACCTATTTTATCCTCGACTTTACCTAGAATAAAATTAATTTTATCACATTTATTAATCTTTGCATTTATTAAAGCATTTTTAACAGCATTTTGAGTTACCTCAATTGAATAAACTTTATCTACTACTTTACTTGCTACAATAGATAATGTTCCAACACCTGAATATAAATCAAGTACAGTTTTTCCTACAATATTTTCTTTTATTAAATTAAACAATTCTAAATTTATATAATTATTAACTTGAAAAAATGAATTATAACTTACTGTAAAAAATAAATTATTAATCTTCTCCATAAAATTATCTTGTCCATAAATACATTTATCATTTAAAATTATTCCAACAATTTTATAATCTTCGGGGTTTAAAATAACTGGTTTTTCTTTAGAATCTATTATAATAAGAACTTCATCATTATAATTTGCTCTTATGGTAACATTTGCATTTTCTAATGTCATATTTTTAACAAATTCAAATGATTTATTTATAGACTTTTTAGTTACTTTACATTCCTTTATTTCAATAAGATTATGAGTATTTTTTTCATAAAATCCAAGTTTACCATCCACTATTTTAAGTTCTATTTTATTACGATAATATAAATCATTTTCATTTCTAATTACATTAATTTTAGGAATATCAAATTTAGATAAAATATTTTTAACTCTATCTTTTTTATATTCTAAAGTATTTTCATAATTTAAATGACATAAACTGCATCCACCACAAACTCCAAAATAATTACAAAATGGTTCGACTCGTTTAGAACTTTTATAAATAATTGTATTAATAGTTCCTTCCATAAAACTTTTTTTGTCTTTTGTAATTGTTACATCAACAGTTTCGCCAGTAAGAGCTCCTTTTACAAAAATAATTTTACCATTGATATTTCCAATTCCATTACCAAAATGATCCATTCTATCAATATGTACTTGCATTTTAACCACCAAAATAATTATATCATGGTAGAACTATAAAAAAAAGGACTTCAATTGTCCCTAAAATAAAAAAACAGACCTCCGTCGTAACGGTTGCCCTTTAAAAATGATTTAACATTTTTTCAACGCATACTCAATATACTATAATTAACTATATGTTGTCAATGATATTTAATAATAAAATTTAATTAATTTATCAAAATATTCATATACTGATTTCAGTAATTCATTATCTTTATAATATTCTTTATTCATTGGAATTCTTTTGTAAAAGAACTTTTTTAATTTTCTTTTTAATCATTAACTTAAATTTAATATTTTTACTTTTAAGTAGTTTAATCATTTCATCAATTGTAGTTTTTGGTTTTAGCATAATAACCTCCCTGTGAGGATGTATTATAATTGTAAGTATTAAAATAAATTGTCGAAGTATGTCATATATATCATATTTTTTAATAATTTAGCCATAATATAGATATGATAAATAAAATAAAGGAAATGTTTTCAGAAAATGATGATTTAGTTATAAGAAAAGTTAAAATCAATCCCTTTCATAGTATCTATGTTATTTTTTTTGATACTTTAGTAAGTCAAGATAAAATTAATGAATATATTTTAAAAAGAATTACTAGTATAAATAAACTTCATAACTTTGAAAATAAAGTACCTGGCAGTAATGTTAATAAAATAAAGTTTAATAAAATAGAATACTTTTTATATAATGGTTTTACGATTGTAATTAATCAAAATAAAATATATGCTATTGAAACTCGTGCTACTCTTGACAGGAGTGTTTCAGTTAATGAAATAGAGCCATCACTAAAAGGTCCAAGAAATGCCTTTATTGAAAATTATCAAACTAATTTAGGCCTTATAAAAAGGCGTATTAAAACAAGTAATTTAAAATGTAAAAATCTTGATATTGGAAGAATTTCTAAAACTAAAATAGGTATATTATATATCGAAGGCATAACTAAAACTAAACTTGTTGATATGGCTTATCAAAAACTCGAAAAAGTGGATATTGACCTTATTAACGATAGTGAAAACTTAAAAAAATATTTATCTGAAAATCCTCATTTACCTACGATAATTGCTACCGAAAGACCTGATAGATGTGCAAGAGCATTAGCCGAAGGTAAAATAGTCTTGCTTGCAAATGATAGTCCAACCGCCTTAATCTTACCAGCGTTTTTTATTGATTTTATAAATCCATTTTCTGATGATTACACAAAAGATTTTAATATTAATATAACTAAATTTTTAAGACTAGCATCCTATATTTTATCTGTGGTTACCCCTGCATTTTATATTGCTATTGTCGGTTATAATCAAGAAGCCATTCCCTCGAGTCTTATGATAAATTTTTCTATTCAAAGAAATGGAATTCCCTTTCCCGCTATAATAGAGTGTTTTTTAATGCTTGGTATTTGTGAAATTTTAAGAGAAAGTGATTTAAGATTTCCTACAAAATATGGTTCAGCTATATCAATACTTGGTGCCCTTGTTTTAGGTGAGTCTGCAGTAAGTGCAGGACTTATTACCCCAATAATGATAATAGTAACCTCTTTTACTTATATATCAAGTTTAATTTTTCCTGAAATCGAGGTAACCAATTCTTTAAGATATTATAGATTTATTTGCCTTATTTGTGCATCCTTTTTAGGGCTATATGGTCTTTTAATTGGGTTTTTAGTCTTTTTAACAGATCTTATTAGTACAAAATCAATAGGTTACCCATATATGTTTCCCCTACTTCCTTTTGATAAGACCTATACTAAAGAAACATTATTTAAAATGCATAATAACAAAAGAAGTGAGCTTTTATCAAGTAACTTTACAAAGGAGAAATCATGAAAAAAATCTTATTAATTATAATTATTATTTTTCTTACTGGTTGCTATAACTATACTGAAATTAATGATCTTGCCTTTGTATCCTCAATAGGTATTGATTATAATAAAACTAATGAAAAATTTATTGTAACTTATGAAATACTAAATGATAACTCTACAGGTGAAGGCAAAATTAATAAATCTTACACTATATCAGCCGAAGGTAAAAACATTACTGATGCTTTTAATAATACTTCATTAAAAGTAAATAATAAACCTTATTTTTATCATTTAAAAATAATTGCTATTGATGAAACAGTGGCTAAAAAATATACTAAAGATATTGTAGATTATATTCTTCGTAATCCTGATGTAAAAAACGAATTTTTCCTTATTTTAATTAAAAATGCTAAAGCTAAAGATATTTTAGATAAATCTGATGAAGTAGATCCTGATATTGGAAATAAAATATTTAAAATGATTAAATCAAATGAAGAACAAAATAATATTTCAATTGATCAAAACTTCGAAGCCACAACAAAATTCTTTACAAGTAAATTATCAAATGCTCTTATAAATACCTTTACAATTAATGATAAAGATGAAATCATTGAACTTGGATTATCAGCATTTAAAGAGTATGAATATGTAAAAACATTAACTAATGAAGAAAGTGCTTTATTTAATCTAATTATCAAAGGAAAAGCAAGTTTAACTTTAAATAAAAAAGATGAAGATAAAATAATTGCTATAAATATATACTCCGGTAAAGGTAAAATAGAAATTAAAAATAATACAGTTATCTATAACATTGATGCTTTAGGAGAAATAAAAGTAAATACAACAAACATTAATTTAAAGGATGAAAAAGCATATCATAACCTTAATGATGAATTTAAAAAAATATTAAATGAAAAGTTATTAAAATTTATCGAAGTACTTAAAAATGATAATTTAGACATTCTCGAAGTAAATAATCTATACTATGAAAAGACTAGAAAAAAAATGAATATATTTAAAAGTTTTAATTTTAAACTTAATACAAATATTAAAATAGATAAGAAAGGATTGATCTTTAATTTTGAAAACTAATAAATATAAATTATCAGAGATATATCTTTTATCAAGATCACTTTCTTTAGGACTACTTTTCTCCTATTCTTTCTTTTTGGTGGGAACAAGTACCTTAATTTCATTTATTTTTGGTATTTTACTCGGAATATGTTTTGTCTTCATTTATTCAAAAATCAAACTAAACAAGAAAACAAAGGTATTTGAAATACTTTTATATATGTTTTTTATATTGCTTTCATCGATTATTATAACTACCTTCATATCATCATTTTTTCTTAATAAAACACCTAAAATATTTATTATTTTACCAAGTATATTACTTTGCTATTATATTTCTACTAAAGATAAAGATGTAATGAAATGGCTTTCTCTTGCATTAACTTTTTTTAGTATAATCACCATAATATTTAACTTTCTTGCTTTAATGCCACATATGGAAATTAAAAATATTTTACCGCTTTTTACCTTTAAAAATAAAAATATGATAAAAAGTATTTTCTTTTATGCTATACTATCCTCTTGCCCATTAATTCTTTTAAATGATGAAGACTACTCTACTAAAGATTATATATCTTCTTACATTATAACTAATATAATTAGTTTAATAATCTGTTTTGCTATTGTAAGTATTTTAGGAAGAAGTTTAATTAATATGTATAGTTACCCCGAATATATGGTACTTAAAAAAATTCAAATATCTTCATTTATTGAAAATGTAGAAAATTTTATTTCATTATTATGGCTTTTTGATTTATATTATCTAACATCTTATTCTATCAAAAAAATTAATGGTATTTTGACTACTAAAATAGGTACAGTATTAATATTTTTAATAACAGTTATAAATTCATTTGTAATTAATAATAATTATGAATACCTCCTTTATATTTATAAAAGAGTTCCCTATATTTTATATATATTGGTAATTCCAATTCTTATTTTAGCCAATAAAAAAAGAGTTAATTAAATCCATCTGGAAATATAAATAACTCTTGTATTACTGGCTTTATATCTATTAAATAAATTTATTATATAATCAATAACAAATTTTAATATATCTTTACAATCATTTTTAACTTTTAATTCTTGTAAACCTTTTTTAAGTTCTTTTCTAAATATATAATCATCAATATATTTTGACACAGCTTCATCAAGTTTTCCTATTTCAATTATATTTTCATTTATATTTATATCAACTTTAAAAATATATTCTTTATACATTTTTATTATAGACTTAGTTATTTCATCACCCTCGATTGGTTTAAACTCAATTATTTTATAAAAATTTGGACAATATGTTAATACTTTTTTATTATCGTTCATACTTTTATCACTACCTTAATTAAATAATATACTATTTTATAAGGTTTGTAAAGTTTTTTTATTTAAAAAATTGAAAAAAGACTAGAATTTCTAGCCTTTATTTTCAAACTAATTTAAAGCGTCTTTTAATTTGCTACCAGCTTTAAATGAAGCAACTGTTTTTGCAGGAATTTTAAGAGGTTCTTTAGTAAGTGGGTTGATTCCTTCTCTAGCAGCTCTTTTTTTAGCAGAGAATGTACCAAAACCAACTAAAGCAACTTTTCCATCTTTTTTAAGACCAGAAACAATTCCTTCAAGGCAAGCATCTAATGCACGAGTTGCATCAGCTTTTGTTAAGCCAGCTTTATTAGCAATAAATTCTACTAATTCAGTTTTAGACATGTTTATTACCTCCTATATTATTTATAAGGCACAACTACCTTACAAATTAAAGATACCAAAATTCTAAAGAAAAATCAATAAAAAAAGTGCATTTTTTACATAACCTTTGCACTTTTTTTAAGAAATAACTTAATAGTATCACAAAATTATAAATATTCTTGATTTTTTAGATTATATTTTATATAATAATATTGTCTTAGGAAACTAAGACATTAAGAAAAAATGATTATAATTTATTTATTTTCATTTTTTCAATTCATAGACGATCCAATCCGTCTACCCACTTTAGTTAAGTGGGTTTTTTTATATATTAATATTAAAAAAAGTGCATATTTTATTAATCTTTGCACTTTTTATTAAATTACAATAGCAATTAAATTATTTGCACCTTTATTTACTATTTTTGTAACTGTATTTGCGAGTTTAAATCTAGCTGTTTCTGGCATCATAGCAAGTTTTGCCTCTATACCCTCTTTAACAATTTGTTCTAAACTTCGACCAAAGATTTCACTTTTCCAAATACTATTTTTATCAGTTTCATAATCCTTCATAATATAGTCAATAAGTTCTTTTGATTGCATTTCAGAGCCAATAATAGGTTCAAAAGTAGATTCTACATCAACTCTTATTAAATGTACAGAACTTGCTTGAGCCTTTAATTTAACACCAAATCTACTTCCTTGTTTAATAATCTCTGGAGTTGAAAGTTTCATATCTTTAATAGTTGGATGCATTATTCCATAGCCAGTATTTTTAGCCATTTTAATTGCACTTTTAATATTTTTAAGTTCACTTTCATTTTCGTTATAAGATATAAACATATTAAGTAAACTAGATTTAGTTATTTCCTTATTACCAATACTTTCTTTTAAAACCTTTTCATATAGTTCATCACTACTTTCAAGCGTTATAGTAACATTTCCAGTGGATGTATCAAAATTTGATATATAACTTTTAGAAATATATTCACTTTCTAAAAACACATTATTAATTGTATCAACATCTTTTAGTTTATTTACTTTATATATAGCCTCTTTGATTTTTTCTAAGTAATGCATTTTAATTTCATTTTCCATGGGAAGAATATCAATCCATTTTGGAATATTTACATTGATATCCACTACTGGGAATTCATAAAGAGCAGTTCTAAGCATATTATTAAGTTCATCTTTAGAAACAGTATCAACACTTGAACATATTATAGGAACATTATATTCTTCTTCCATTTTCTTAGCAAGCTCTTTAGTTTCAAATTTATCAGGCGTTTTAGAGTTTAAAATTACAATAAATGGTTTACCTATTTCTTTAAGTTCATGAATAACTTTTTCTTCAGCTGCAACATAATTTTCTCTAGCAATATCAGTAATACTTCCATCAGTAGTAACAACAATTCCAATAGTGGCATGATCTTTTATAACTTTTTCAGTACCTAGTTCAGCTGCCTCAGTTAAAGGAATATAATCGTCAAACCATGGACTTTTTACCATTCTAGGGTTTCCATCACTATCTAAAAAACCTGTTGCATCATTAATTACATATCCTACGCAGTCAACAAGTTTAATATTAGTTTCAAACTCATCAACTTTAATTTTTGCTCCAGAGGAAGGAACAAATTTTGGCTCAGTAGTCATAACTTGTTTTCCTTGAGCCGATTGTGGTACCTCATCTAAGCATTTTTTCTTTTCATATTCATCAGTAATATTTGGAACAACTAACCCTTCAATAAATCTTTTAATAAAAGTTGATTTACCGGTTCTAACTGCTCCAACTACACCTAGATATATTTCTCCTCCTGCTCTTTTACTTAATGAGGCAATTACATTTTCATTTTCCATTTTTCACCTTTTCTATTAAAGATTATGATAAATAAAAAAAGTTATTACAAAAAAAATCAATATATTTTATATATTAATTTTATATTTTCATAACTAACTCATGTCTTATTTTGGCATGTTTTGTCGAAGTGCTTGCAATACTAAAATATATGTATATAATAACTACTCGAACGTGCAGGAACTGGCGTTGCCACCAATTTTCAGGGGGTTTGAAATAAATCAAAAATTCTGGAAGGAGGATGATGCTTATGTCTAAAGATAAGATAATTAAATTCGAGTTTTTATGCATACTATTTCTGATTTGTTTTTACAACCTAGATAAAATAGAAAACGCCGTTCAAGTTTTAGTAAAGTTATATGAGTTCATTAAAGAGTTTATTATAGCTTTGCTTGCCTGAATAGCGTTTTCAAATCTTAAAAACATTTGGTAACGCAAACTTCCTTCACGTTCACCTATTTATAATATAACATTTATTTATATATTTATGCAAGTAGTTTTACTTTATAATTTATGTAATTAATAATATAATTTTAAAATCTAACTTGTCTATTATAATGAATAGTTCTTTGCAATTTTGAATTAATTTCGTTATTTGTTTCATATCTTTCATCAAATTTATCTATTAATGTTTGATTATCTTTGAATAAAAGTCTTAATAATAATGACTTTCTTTCTTCTTCGGGAACATTAATATCAGTTATATAATTAAATAATTTTGAATCTATTTTTTTATGTTTAATTGCAGTATCTACGAGTTTAAGATATAAAACTATATTTAAAAGAATTTCTTCATATTTAGTTTGACCGTTTGATATTCTAAACTCTACTGTATTTTTTCTAAATGAAAAGACATTTGAAAAATTTATTGCCACTAAACGGTCCTCTTGGCAGCAATTAATTTCATACATAAAATCAAATAAATCCTTAGTATCACTTAATTTATGTAAGTAAATTGCATTTTCTAAATAAACTGAAATTGGTCTTGCATAACTAGCATAATATTTTCTCAAAGGAGTTTCTTTTTCATTTGCCATCATATAAAAAATATTTTCATTATTAGCAAATAGTTCTAATAATGTTTTTACTTCTTTCACACTATTAAAGGCATCAAAACCAATATGAATATGATTAGAGCATTCATCATTAATTTTAAAATCATACTCATTTAAAAAGTTACATAAATATAAAAGTTCTCTTAAAGACTTTTTATTGTAATAAAGAATATTTGAATTAATTTCTACTCCATTAGTTACTGTTGTTTCCTCTTTAAAAATCCAATTTACTAAAAATCTTTCTAAATTTAAAAACATTTGATAATTTTCATGATATGTTTCTAATTCTAATCCAATAGAATAATTCTTTGCTAAATTCAAATTATAAATAAGAGGATTGAGTTCATTTAATTCTTTTTGTTTACTAAATAAAGTATTACTATAAATAACCCTATTAAATGCACCATTATTTAAAAAAGTTTGTATTTTTTCTCTTAAAGCTGGATCAACTGTATCAGCGTAAATTTTTGACATATACGCATTTAAAGTTTCCTTTGAAAAAAGATTTTGATACTCTTTAAGAACCTCAAATTTAACAGATGGTATTTCTATTTTATCTATACACTCTAGTTTATTTGTATCAGATATTAAACCAAACTCTTTATAAAAGTTTTCTATAGATAATGAACAAATTAATATTGGCACATAATAACCTTTATTAATATATTCTATTTTTTCTTTATCAGAAAGTGAAAGCAAAAAAGAAAGTGCATCTTCATGTGTTAAATTTTTTATATTTTTTTTAATCAACTCTTTATCTTTTAAAGACATATAAATTTTAGATTTTAATTTTTTATCTAAAACTAAATCAATTAATTTTAATTTATTTATATGTTCATTCAATGATAATATTGCATCATATAAATATTTATCTTTACTATAATCACAAACTTTATTATACTCTATTTTTAAAAGGTACTCTACTTTAATATTTTCTTCATTAATTATTTTTGCTATAAAAAACTTATAATAAAAATCATCATAATAATTAAATACATAATCTATATTATTAAAACTAACTAAAATATTTTCTCTTATTAATCTTTGAAAATTAGTTACTATGAACTTTTTATATTTAATTAAATATTCATCTAAATCTTTATGTAAAAACAAATGATGAACAAATTCATTATAATGCATTATATAACCCCCACTTGTTAAAGTATTATAAAGCATTCAATAAAAAAAGTCCATAGGACCTTATTTCTTTTTTCTAAAAAATGTTCTAATAACATAATATAAAAATGCACAATATATAGCTATATAAAGCCATATAAGAATAGTTTCTATTATACCTGAGGTATTAGCCACAATTATATGATAAATTGAATTATGAAAGTATTTATTAACAAGAGCGGAAAACTCTGGCACTCCAAGCATCCTTTCAATTATATCAAGTAATCTTAAAAATATATCTAAAATACATATTATATAAACTACATTACTAAACTTTCTAAAAAATACTATTGTTAGTATTATTAACAAAATAATTATAATTAAATCTATATCCATTTACTATCACCTACTTTATAATATTACCACAAAAATAATATAAAAAAAAGTATAAATTTCATAAAAAAATAACTAGAAAAATCTAGCTATTAAAATTTATAAATGATAATAAGTAATTGCCTTATTAGCCTCTTGTAAAATAGATTCAATAATTATGTTATCATACTACATATCCACTGACTTAAGTAATCCACTGTAAACTATTGTACCATTAAACATAATAAGAGTTGTACTAATAAGTATAGGAATAAGTTCTCTAGAAACTACTTTATCTATTTAAACCTTTTACCATATAAAGTTTTCCATCTTCAACAAGAATTTTAGTATAATCTTTATCAAAACCTACAATCATTAAAAAGTTTGATTTAACATGCTTTTTAAAATCTTTTGTAACATTAATTTCTTCTTCATTAAAATTATATGGATTTTCTTTTATAAATTTATCTGCATCCTCTTTAGATAAATGAGCATTTACTTGATATGCATTACTCATTTTATCATTTAATGTTTTTCTTTTAGTTTTACTTCATTATATTCTTTTGGACTTAATCCATATAATGTGCAACTTGGACATAAATTTAATCCCTCAATAATAATATTTTTGACTTTATCGTCAGATATAAATCTTTCTACTACTGAATAATCACATAATGCTCTTGCTTCATCAACATAATCCATTAAATAAGGAATATTTTTATTTATAAAGTCATACATTTCTTTAACTTTTTTAATATGAATTGGAAACCCATAATAAAACAATTCTTCGAGAATATCACTACCTAGATTAATAGCCTCAATATTCTCATAATTTTTTCTATTTTCTATAAGTTCATCAACAAATTCATAATATGGATCATAGCAAATATAATCTTTTTTATCTTCATTTTTATATATAAATGAATAATATTTAAAAAGTGGATTAGATATATAAGCTATAAAACTTTCATCTTTTTCTTTTTTTGAAATAGTATCATCACCTGAATAATTTAAATTTTTAAATAGTTCAAGTGGTAGCACTCCAAGTAGTCTTAAAACACCTATTGCAGGGATATAATGATCAGAAAAAGCACCTTTTGTTTCAAATAAACTAACGGCTTTTTTTACATTTTGTAATTGCTCTTTGAATATACAAAAGTTATCTTGATCAAAAATAAATTTATTATTTAAAGTTTTTATTTCAAAAGAATATTTTAAATGATCTTCTTCATCAATTTTTTTATCAAGAATCTTTTTTAAAAAATCTAATTCTTTTGAGGTACATAAATAATAAAGAAAATTTTCATATGAATACTGTTTTAAAACTTCCTCAATCATATTTTTAATAGTTATTTTTTCATAAGGTTTAATTTCATCTACTATTCTTATATAATAAGAATATACTAATCCCTTTTCCATATTTTCATAATAATTGTACATACTTTACCCCAACTTTCACATTTATTATACCATGATTTATTAAATTTATAAATAAAAAATAATTAGAGAATTACCCTAATTATTTAATTTTTCTTGCTTCTAAATAGAATCTTTTATCATAACTATGACCCATACTAAATGTTTTTCTAGGAAGAGCACCATCTAAAATAACTGTTTTAAATAAATCTTCTTTTGCCATAGCATCAAAAATTATACCAACATTACCTTCTTTAGAACCAAAATCTTTTGTTACATCATCACCATGAATATAATCAATATTACCTTTATGGCTTAATAAATAATCATCTAAGAACATTTGAATAGAACCAACTGCAATATTTGATTTTGGATTTTCAATATATAAAACTTTATCCATATCTTTTGTAATAAGTTCAAATTTTTGACCATTACCTTCTTCATTAATATTATAATATTCATATAAATTTTTAATTAAATCTGTTACGTCAGTATCAAATATTACTCTATGAATTGCCTCAAATTCAAGAGCACTACTATGAAGGTTTACAAGTTCAACAAGTGCATATCTTGCTGGGCTTTCTAAAGCAGCATCACCTATAGTTTCCTTTATTTTTTCATAGCATGCCTTAGCGGTAGCTAGTGAATGATTACCATCACCCATAGCAAAAAGTAATACACCTTTATCAGTAACATTATATTTGCTTTCAAAATAATCTTTATCTGCTAAAGCCTCTAAACCTGAAATAATTTCATTTTGAATATTTTGATTTAGTTTATAGCCTTTAATATGTCCACCATTTTGCATTAAATCAAAGTCATATACAATATCTTGTGTAGTAACTTTATTTTTTAAACTTTCAATAATATTTTTCTTTTCATCATCAATTAAAATCATAATGTGTGGAAGCTCTAAAGATGCATTTTCTCTAACTTTCATTCTTGGTGGTATACGTTCAATTACAGTCTTTTCTGTAGCTCTAATAAGAGTTTGTGAACCTTTTTCATAAGAATAATCCTCAAGGTCTACAATACCCATTATACCCTCTCTTACTTTTCCATCGCTTTGAGTTCTTTCAAGATATATCATTGAATCATCAAGGTTTGTAAATATATCTTCATTTAGATACTCAGTCATTGTTTCATTAATTTTTTTAATTCTTTCCTCAACATTGGCATCATTTAAATAAATTTCTGGTAGTGTTATTCTAAGTGTTGAAGGAGCATCTCCAACAATACTTTCTACTTCTTCCCAATATTTTGGTTCAGATGTATATTGATCACATGCAACTACACTCCATTTATGCATATCAACATTTTTTGGAATTAAAATATTTCCTGCCTTAAAAGGTACTTTCATTTTCTCATCTCCTACTAAATAGTATAACATACTAGCATAAAAAAACAAAATATTTTTAAAACATTTTGTCTACATTTTTAGGAACTTTATCACTAACTATTTTATCAATTATTTTTTTTCTTTTTTCATCACTTACCGGTTTTCCAGTTATTCCCGATAAAGTATCAATTACTTCATTTAAAGTTTTTTCATCTTTCATATTTCCATTTGATAGTTTTTTAGCAAGTTCAATTATAGTATCCTTATCTACATTAGTTTTATTTTTTACTTTTCCCCAAAATTTATTATCCAAAATAATCACCTGATATATTTTATGCAATATAAAAAAAAGAATGCTTAAGCACTCTAATTATTACTTGATAATGTATACATATTTTTCATTTTAGATTTTTTACTTTTGTTATTACCTAAATACATATATGCACCAATACCCATTCCAGATAATGCCATACCTAGCATCATATATCCAACTTTTTTCATTTAACACCTCTATCAATAGTATGGAAGTTATTTTATTATTTATACATTCAATTAATAGAAAAAGGGGCTGTTGAAAAATTAAAGTATTAATTTTTCTTCAGCCACTTTTTATATATCATAATTACTTTGTAAAAATTCTTTTAAAGAAGTTCTTCTTTCTTTAGAATAATTATTTGAAACAGCCCTTATAAATGAAGAAGGATCACCAATTATAGTAAGGCTTTTTTTAGCACGTGATACACCAGTATAAATAAGTTTATTATAAAGCATTATAGAGTAATCTTTACTAAGTGGCATAATAACATGTTCAAACTCACTACCTTGACTTTTATGTATTGTAATTGCATAAGCAAGAGTAATATTTTTTAAATCTTTTTTTTCATAAAATACAAGATTTCCATCAAAGTCTATAGATATTTTTAATTTATCATCACTACCTGTATAAATATTAGTTATTTTACCAATATCACCATTAAATACATTATTGTCTGAATCATTTACAAGTTGTAGTACTTTGTCTCCTACTCTATAAATTTTATCTCCATATTTAACTTCGAATAAATTTTTTTCTTTATTATAAACTTTTTCTAAATATTTATTTAAATTATCTATTCCATTTATACCTTTATACATTGGAGCTAAAACTTGCATTTTAGTTTCATCAATACCCTTTGTTAAACCATAATTTACACATTTAATAACTGTTTCAAGTATTTTATCCTCGCTTGTAATTATAAATGAATAATCATCTCTTTTGGAAGTAAAATCATCTTCGAGATTTTGAGCTTTAATATCCTTTGCTAAAAAAGGTATATAAGAATTATCACTTTGTCTATAAATAGTTGAAAGCATATTAAAGGAAAATAAATCACTTTCTATTAAATCATGAAGTACAAGACCAGGACCTACTGAAGGAAGCTGATAAATATCTCCGACTAAAACAAGTTTAATGTTTGAATTATAAGCACAAAGAAGAGCTTTCATAAGGGATACATCAATCATAGAGCATTCATCCACTATAACAAGTTTATGAAAAAGTTTATTATGTTCATTAAATTCAAAAGAATCTTCCTCTTTATGCCATCTTAAAAGTCTATGTATTGTTTGAGCACCAAAACCTGTAGATAAACTTAACTTTTTAGCGGCTTTACCTGTTGGCGCAAGTAATATTATATTACTTGCAACTTCCTCTTTATTATATTTATTTTCTTTAATAAAAAGTTTTACAATAGCATTAATTATAGTAGTTTTACCAGTACCAGGTCCACCAGAAATAATAGATATATTTTCTTTTAAACTATTTTCAATAGCCTTTATTTGTTCAGGTGAATACTCTTTACCAGTTTCTTTTTCAATATCTTTTATTTTATCTAAAAGTGATGGATATTCTTTCTTTTTTTGCTTATCTATTAAATATAAGTATCTTGCAATATCTTTTTCTTCATCATAATATTTTTTTAAATAATATCTACTTCCATCTTTTATAATACTTTTCTCTTGTACTAAAGAAGATAATATATTATCAAAATCCTCACTATCAAGATTTATTTCATAAATAGATCTTAAATATTTATAAATATCCTCTTTATAGGAATATGTACATCCTTCGGTAAAAGATATATCAACAAAAGTATTTAAAAGGCATTCTTTACATCTTAAATTATCATCTTTAGAAATATTTCTTTTATATAAATCATCTAAAAATTTAAAATCAAATATATCTTTCATTAAATATAAATTACCTTCGATAATCGGAGTAATATCTATATAATGTTTATTAATTGCTTTGGCTGCTTGTTCATAAGAAAAACCATAAGAAGTAAGTTTTTTAATTATTTCATCATCTTTTTCATATTTAATTAAACTTCCATATATTTTTGATGCTTTTAAAGTAGTCATTCCTTTAATATTAAATAAATTATTTATATCTTCCTTAATAATTTTAATTGAATTTACGCCATAAGTATCCACAATTCTTTTGGCAAATACTTTAGAGCAGCCTTCGACAAAAGGGCTTTCTAAAAATTTAATTATTTCTTCTTCAGTCGTAGGCATAACAGCACTTAATCTATAACCAGAAAATTGCCAAGAATATTTAGGATGATTTAAAGTATTACCATATACTTTATATTTAACATTAAGTCTAATATTAGGTAAAATGCCTGTTACATGGATTAAACTAGCCATATTTTCTTTAATAAAAGTATCATCAGTATCCTCAACTTTAAAAAGAGTAACAACAAAGTTACTTTCTTTATTTTCATAAATAATCTTTTTAAATTTACCTATTATATACTTTTCCATTAAACTATTAAATTATATATTTCTCCTTTTTGTAATTTTTTATTTGTGTGAACCATTAAATAATTTGATGTATGTCCTTTTGAACCAGATTCTGATACCTCTTCGATTAAAACATCAAGTTTTTTACCTTTAAATTTATCATAATAGGATTTTTCTAAACTATCAGATAATTCAAGTAATTTTTTAACTCTTTCGTGTTTAACACTTTCAGGTACTTTTCCATCCATCATACTTGCTTTTGTTCCTTTTCTTTCAGAATAAGGAAATGCATGAATTTTAGAAAAATTTATTTTTTTACAAGTATCCATAGTTTCTAAAAACATTTCTTCAGTTTCACCAGGGAAACCTACAATTACATCAGTGGTAATAGAAATATCTGGTCTTACACTTCTTATCATATCTATTTTATCAAAAAAATATTTTAAATCATATTTTCTATTCATTAATTTTAAGATACTATCGCTTCCTGACTGAAGTGGAATATGAATATGATCACATATTTTTTTATTATTTTTAAGTTCATTAATAAACTTTTCATTTATTTGAGTTATTTCAATACTTGATTGTCTAATCCTTTCTATACCATTTATTTTGCTCATTTCATGTATTAAATCAGTTAAATCTTTACCATTTGACTCATAGCCTCCGGTATCAATACCTGTTAAAACGATTTCTTTATAACCATTATTTGCAAGATGCTGTACTTCCCTTAAAACTAAAGAAAAATCTTTACTTCTTTTTTTGCCCCTTACAAAAGGTATAATGCAGTATGAACAAAAGTTGTCGCAACCATCTTCGATTTTAATGTATGCTCTTGTGTGATCTGATATATCAACTTCCATATTTTCAAAAGGTAAATCACGAGTTTTAGCTACATACTCTACTGGGGTTTTATCATCAAGATACTTTTCAATAATACTTACTATATTACTCTTATTAATATTACCCATTAAAATATTTATACCTAGATCATCATACTTAGTTTTATCATTTTGGACAGAACATCCACATACCACAAGTATTGCATTAGGATTTTCTCTTTTAAGTCTACGAACCTCTTTTAAACTCTTTTTATCTGAGGTATCAGTAACTGTACAGGTATTTAAAATTAAAATATCGCATTTTTCATTTAAATTGCAAAAAGAAAACCCGTTTTTAACTAAGGCTTCCTTCATAAAATTACTTTCATAACTATTTACTTTACATCCAAGTGTAATTATATTAAATTTCATATATCCCCCTTAATTTAATGATTTTGAAAGTTCTTTCAAAGTTTTTAAAAACTCTTCTTCCTTTCTTAGACTCATTAAATGAACTTCCATTTTTATTGGTTCACTTTTCTTTACATTGATTAAATTATTTAAATCTACAGTTTTAACAAGAACATCACCATTTTTTTCTTCGTTTAAATAATTTAGTTCATATTGTCCAGTATTTGATAAAAGTTCATCATAACTTATTATAGCTTTTTCTTCCTCTTCTTTTTCATATGGTGTAAAATCTATTGGTTTAATATTTTTTAAGGCAGTTGCTATTTCATTTAGTTCCGGATCTTTTACATCTTTATTTTTATTGACATTTTCAATCTCATTTAAAACTAAATTATCAGTTAATTCATCAGTTTCATTACTGTTTATCTTTATAAAATATATTAAAGATACCACAAGTATAATTAAAAATACCACAGTAAAGAAAAATACATAATCTATAAATGCTAAACTTTTTAAAAATGTAATAATATCATTTAACATAAAATCACTTCTTTCATAAAAATATTGTAGCAATATTTAATTAAAATTTAAAGTATTTTTTTAATATTTTTAATTTATAGATGTAAAGAGTGTAAAGTTATATTTAATTTACTACCTTATAAGCAAACACTATCTAATACATCTAATGCCCAAAGTTGTAGCAATAACGTTATATATGTTATAACTACCCAAACGTGTAAAAGACGACGTTGCCACCAATTTTCGGAGGGTTTGAAATAATCAAAAATTCTGAAAGGAGGTCTGCTTATGAGTAGAAAGAAACTCATTAGAGTATTATTTCTAATTATACTTTTACTTCTTTGTTATTACAACGTGAAAATAAAAGAAAACATCGTTCAAGCATTAATTTGGCTATTTGATCTTGTAAAAAAGATTCTTTTAGCAATTTTTGCTGAATAGACGTTTCCAATTTACATAATTGGCGACGTTAACATTTTATACGTTCACCTGTTTATAATATATCATTTATTTATATATTTATGCAAGTAGTTTTACTTATATTTTTTAATTACTAATTAACTTATATGGATTAGAACTTGTACCATCACCCTCGACTAGTGCTGTTTTAATAATTGTAATAACTGGTCTAACACTTCTTAAAAAAGAACCAGATACATCAGATAAAACCTTACCATTTTTTGAAAGTGCAAATGGATAATAAATACCATTTACAAGTTTAGAACTACTCATTAAAAATGAATCTGTTTCTATACTTTCATTATATAAGTAATAAGAAGTATTCTCTTCATTTGGAGAGGCTCCTGCAAAAAGAACTTCATCAACAGTTAATAGTGCCACTTTACTTGTTACTTTATCGCTTAAACATATAAATGATGGAATATAATCTTCGACTACTCTTGTATATGCATAAAAAGTATTATCATTTAATAAAACATCATTACAATATTTTTGAGTTGCTAGAAATGATGTATAATCACCTAAATTAATTGTAATCCAAGAATCTAAATATGCCCTAATAACTGAGTCTTTATAACTATACTTTTCATTTGAATCAACATATTTTTTTAGTTCTCCCGTATCATTTGCTAAAGCAAGTCTTACACTACCATCACCATTTATTCTAACAATTTTAAAATTTAAATTATTTATACTAACATTATTATTTTGTACATTACCCCTAAAATAATAAGCTATTCCATAATCATCTACAGTTTTAATTAATCCTTCATTTTCTGTGGCAATATCTTTACCAACTATAGTCTTACTTTCACTTTTAATTTCATTATTTTTAAGTATAGTTTCTGCAAAAGTATTATTATTAAGAGCCTCTTGTTCACAATCAAGTTCAACACTAGCTACATTATCCAAAGTATTTTTAAATGTCAATTCATAATCGTGTATTTCACCTTTTTTAATTAATATATAACTTGATATTATCTCATTATGTTTAGGTAATTCATCACTTACATTAATAAGAGCATTATCTGTTAATGTATAAGTAACACCACTAGCATTTTTAGGATTAATAAATTCAATATAATAATATATATCTTCATTTCCATTATTAATTACAGTAATTTTAGTTTTAAATTCTTTATCAATATTAATCTTTTTACCATTATGAAAATTAATTGATAAATCTCCAGTTATTTTTATATCTCCATCACTTGAACGCATTTTTTTATAAACAAAATAAAATGCAAATAATACAATTGCTATTATTAAAAGCATCATTATAAATCCAAGTGCACTTTTAAATCTTGCTCTCATTTACTTCATCCTTACTAAATAAAGTATATCATTTAATTAAAAAAAACAAAAGACAATTTATTAAAAAATCTTTTGTTTTATCTTACTTTTGGTTTAACTATTTCAAGAACCTTAATAAGTTCATAGTTTCCATTAACAATATTAGGTAAAGTATCAAATTTATCAAGTCTATTTAAATAACCTACTTTATGAGACCAAGAGCCATCACTATTTTGTCTTAAAAAATGAAAATCATTAAATGATAAATAAAATGCTATTTTATAACCACCATGTTCATTAGGTAAATCAGAACTTATTTCATAAGAATCAATATTAAGTTCTTCGAAATCTTTTGCAAGGCCATATAAATATTTTTCAGGTGTTCCTTTAAAAACTAAATTTCTACTTAAATAACCAACATTTAAACCTAACTGTAAAATTACATTAGATATTCCTTCAGGATTAAAAATATCAAGAGCATATGAATAACAGTTACCATTTATATATTTTTTTACATCATCATTAAAACTAGGATTATTTGAACTAATTAATATAAGTAGTTTAATATATTCTTTATAAAGTTCAAAATACTTTGGACTATTCATAGGTATTTTTAATATTTCATTATAAAGTCCATATATTTTATCATATACTTCTTTCATAGTTCCCCCTTAATTACAAAAAATTATACCATATTTGTTTAAAAAACTCAAATTAGCACTCATTAATATCAAGTTATCGACCACTTTCAAGGTATAGAGTATCAAAAATGGTCGATAACCACTATTATTTAATTAAAAAATCTAGGTTTCCCTAGACTTAATTATTTTTTACTTTTACCAAATAAACCTTTTTTAGTTTTTGTTTCTTTTTTAGGTTTTTCTTCAGAAGTATTTTCTGATTTAGGAAGAGCTTCTTTTCTTGATAGATTTAATCTTCCTTTGTTATCATAACCAAGTGATTTAACAATTATTTCATCACCTACTGAAACTACATCAGATGGTTTTTCAACTCTTTTTGTATCAAGCTGAGAAACATGTACTAATCCTTCACAACCTGGCCATAGTTCTACAAAAGCACCAAAATCTTCCACTTTAACTACTTTAGCATTATAGATTTTACCTGTTTCAACTTCTTTAGTAATATCCTCAATCATCTTTTTAGTTTTTTCAATAACTTCTTTGTCCATATGATAAATAATTACTTTTCCATCATCATCAATGTCCACTTTAACGGCATCTTTGTCATTAACACTTTTTACATTTGATGATTCTAAAATAATTTTAGTAATCATTTCGCCACCCTTACCGATTACATCTTTAATCTTATCAGGGTTAATCATAAAGCTTTCAACTTTTGGAGCATATTTAGATAGTTCTTTTCTTGGGCTTTCAATAGCAGTTGCCATAACATCAAGAATTTTCATTCTGGCTTTTTTAGCTTCCTCAAGGGCCTCTTTTAAGATTGCTTTAGTAACGCCTTTAATCTTAATATCCATTTGAAGAGCAGTAATACCTTCTTTTGTACCTGCTACTTTAAAGTCCATATCTCCCATATGATCCTCAAGGCCTTGAATATCAGTAAGTATTGTATATTTTTTACCATTAGATATTAGTCCCATTGCAATACCCGCTACTGGAGCCTTAATTGGAACTCCTGCTGCCATTAATGATAAACATCCAGCGCATATTGTAGCTTGTGATGATGAACCATTACTTTCAAGAACTTCAGAAACAACTCTAACAGTATATGGGAATTCTTCTTCTGAAGGAATAACTTGAGCAAGAGCTCTTTCTCCTAAAGCACCATGTCCTATTTCTCTTCTTCCTGGAGAACCATATCTTCCTATTTCACCAACACAGAAGTTAGGGAAATTATAATGAAGCATAAATCTTTTTGTATCTTCAATACCAAGTCCATCAAGAATTTGATGATCTGAAAGTGGTCCAAGAGTAGTAGTTGCAAGGACTTGAGTTTCTCCTCTTTGGAATAGTCCTGAACCATGTGTACGAGGTAGAAGGTCAATTTCAGCCTCAAGAGGTCTAATTTCATCCATCTTTCTACCATCTGGTCTAATATGTTTTTCAATAATTAATCTTCTTACTTCATTACCTTCAATTAAACCAACTACTTTAGCTACATCTTTCATCTTGCTAGCAAAATCTTCATCTTCAGCATAAACTTCTTCGAAATGAGCAATAGTATTTGCTTTAACTTCATCAATCTTAGCATATTTTTCAAGTTTTTCTTTAATTTGTATTGCTGATAACATATCATCAGTTGCATACTCTCTAACAGCCTTTTCAACTTCAGCATCAATACTTGCAGGTTCAAGAACTACTTTTTCTTTACCTATTTCACTAATAATTTCATTTTGAAATTCACATAAAGTTTTAATATTTTCATGAGCAAACATTAAAGCCTCAAGCATAGTTTTTTCAGGAAGTTCTTTACAGCCAGCTTCAACCATACATATTGCATCATGTGTTCCTGCAACAGTTAATGCAAGTTTACTTTTTTCCGCTTCATCAGTAGTTGGATTAATAATAAACTTACCTTTTTCATCCATACCTACCATAACACCGGCAACTGGACCATCAAATGGAATATCAGATATTCCAAGACATAGTGATGAGCCAAACATTGCAGCCATTTCTGGACTATTATCTTGATCTACAGAAAGTACTGTATTGATAACTTGAATTTCATTACGTAAGTTCTCATCAAACATAGGTCTAATTGGTCTATCAATTAATCTTGCTGCAAGTGTTGCTGAATCAGTAGGTCTACCCTCTCTTTTAATAAATCCACCAGGAATCTTACCTACTGAATATAGTTTTTCCTGATATAATACTTGAAGTGGAAAGAAATCTTGAGTAACTGGAGTTTTACCCATTACACATACAGAAAGTACTACAGTATCGCCATATCTAACAAGTACTGAACCATTAGTTTGTTTAGCAAGCTGACCAGTTTCAACAATTAAATCTCTTCCCAAAAAATTTAATTTAAATTCTTTTTTCATTTTTTACCACCTTTCTACTAAAAAAAAGAACACTAAAAAATTTAGTGCCTATTTTCTTAAATTTAATTTTTTAATTACTTCACGATATGATTTAACATCATTATTCTTTAAGTATTCAAGTAATTTTTTTCTTCTACCAACTTTAATTAAAAGTCCTCTTTTAGAATGGAAATCATGTTTATGTTCTTTTAAATGTTCAGTTAATGTATTAATTTCTTTAGTTAAAATAGCTATTTGAACTTCAGCAGAACCGCAGTCTTTTTCATTCTTAGCAAACTCCTTTATAATAGAAGCTTTCTCTTCTTTCTTAAGCATTTTCTTTTCCTCCTTTATTATAATCGGTTTAAACTGAGTAAGAATCTTGGAAAACAAGTTCAAACAAAGTAAAAACTTATAAGCCTATTATATACAATTTATTTATCATTTGCAAGTATTTTAGCTAAAATCTTTTTCGAATAATATCTTCATTTGTAATATTTAAAAGTTTATTAACCATATCTGCATACTTAAAAGGAACATATATAATATCATATTCCCATGAATAATAACTTTCACTATTTTCTACATATGGTTCATATAAAAATTTTTCATTAAAATTTGTAACAAAAGTATTTATAAAATCAGCATTAATATTTAATCTTTTATACATTATACTTCTTGGTCCAACATCTTTTATATGTTTCACAATACATTTACTATATATATAACTTTTTTGTTTATCATTTAAATCAATATAATACATACCTTTCCCCTTTTCTTGCTTAGTATTATAGACTATTAAACTAAATTATTCAACCTACCTTTGTAAAGAAAGATCATTTCCCTCAAAAGATAATAAATTTGGTAAATAAAGATTATTTATTATATCTCTATTGCTATATAAAAATCCATTTCCAATAAATTTAACTGTAGGAATATATAAATTTCTAATTTTTTTATTACTTACTAAAAAGTTTTCTTCGATTTCTTCGATATTAGGTAAATATAAATGTTCAAGTGCTAGATTATTTGATAAAAAAGAGCTTTCGATAACTTTTAAAGAGGGAGCATTAAACTCTTTTAAACAAGTATTTTTTTTCATAAATGAACTACCTGCTTTAACAAGTTTTGGTAAATCACATTTTTCTAAAGAATTATTTTCATACATAAATGAGTAACCAGTTTTTTCTAAACTTGGTAAGAATATTGACTTTAATTTTTCATTATAATATAGAAAACTATTACCAACGACCTGTAAATTAGGCATATAAATACTTTGAACATTTTTTGCATAAGCTATAAAACTATAATCGACTTTTTTAACACTTGGTAAGTTAATAGTTTTTAAATTTTCCGCTCTTAAGGCAAAACTATTACCAATAATTTCACATTTAGGTAAATAAATATATTCTAGTTCAAAAGCATCTTTTAAAACTCTATCCTCAACTACTTTAGTATCTTTCGAAGAAAATCTTTTAATATGAAAACTATTTGCAAAAACATCATCGTTTAATCTTTCTACTCCCTCTAAAATGACACTTATAAGTTCATTAAATTTATTTAATTCTAAATATATTTTAATATTATCTTCACAAATAATATATATACTTTTACTATCACTATTATTTTCAATGGCTATTTTTTTAATATATTTAATAAAATCTTCAGAGGAATCATATCTACAATTATCATAACATTTAAATGTCTTTTTAGTTAAATCTAAAACAAGTCCATCAAATAAAATATATTTTTCTTTAGGAAAAGAAACTTCTTTAAAATTATGTATTACAATGTTATCAGGACAATAATAAATATTATTACATTCAACATTATATCTATAATACTTACCATCAACTGTTCTAACATAATTAGGCATTTCAAAATCTATATTAATATTGCTCTGTTTAATACCTAAATATTTTTCAAAAGAATATGTTAAACCTTTTGCAATATTTTCTAGGTTATTTTGATATGTTGCATCTGGATTATTAACTGTATGGTTATATCTATTTTTAATTGATAAATAGTTAGTATCTAATGTAAACTGAAGTGAAAGTACACTTGTACCATATTCGTCCTCTCTTTGGGGATTACTTTTTCTTTTAATATCTAAAGCATTATCTTTAACTGCAAAAAATACTCTATTAGTTCTAAGTCTATCACTTTTAAATGTACAAAGCTCTTCTTCTTTTATATAATACTTTTTATATGATAGTATTTCTTCATTAGTATGACACTCTTTTAAAGTATATCCTTTTTCTTTAAAAAGTTCATAAGGATTTTTATCTGTATCAATAACATTATTTATTTTTTTACCATATTCATTCATTATAAGTTTTTGAAAACTATTAACCATGTTATATATAATTAAATCATCATAAAGAAAATGATTTTCTTTGAATAAAGATGTAATAATTGAAACTAACTCACCTTCATTTTCTAAAATACTTGGAAATAATTCTCTACATAATTTACTAAAATTTTCACCATATTTTTTCTTTATAATTTTTAAATCACTATTCATAAAGCCCCCAGAAAAGTAATATTATTATAACATTATTTTAGAAAAAAGATAGTCCCTACTTTTTCAAAAGTCTTTTTGCAAGATCATACTCCTTAAACTCATAACATCTAGGTATATCGCTTACATCTATATAGCCATATAAATATAGATACTTATTAACCATTGTAAATAAATACTCTATTTCATCAGAATATTTTAACTTGCGATAATACTGCATTAAATAAAGCATTATTGAATTAGTATTAAAGGTCTCATCCTCAAAATCGGGGTAACCACCCGTTAAATCAATTATAAACTTTAAATATCTTTGAATGTCAAAATCAAGCTCAATTGGATTTATAACTTGAACACCTAAAAAATCACTTGCTATATTTCCATACTCTAGTAAATGTGATAGATTAAAAGGCTCATTATTTACTCTAAAAAAATTATCAATATCATAAGTAAATACTGTATTTCCACCACATAAGGCTTTTATATCATTTCCTTTTTTAGCTTTCATAAAAGGACATAAAGTCTTTTTACCATCATAAAAAAGTTCAAATACTTTTTCATTATTATTAAAAATATTAAAATTTAAATTACTTTCTTCATTCAAGGAAACTGAAGTAACAATACATTTTATAATTTCATAAAGGCTTTCATTTTCACTTATGGAATTAAAAAACTTATTATAAATCTTGATATAAGTTTCATTTTTGTTATACTTACTAAAACCCTCATAATTAATATTAAATATTAAAGGTAAATTTTCATTTTTAAAATTTTCACATATATTAATTTTATTCATTAACATTCCTTTCTAATTAGCTTTCTTTCTAAATTATCTTGCAAACAAATATCAAGTGATGAAGTACACACAAATCTTTCATCCTCTTTGTCAGTAAATTTTACACTTATACCACCTTTTTCTTTCCAATTTAGTAAATTACCTGAAAAGTCATCTATTAAAATATTTCCATTTGGATTTACAACATCAGTTTTATCTATAGTATTTGGAACGCATATAGTTTTAACATCACTATTTTTTCTTATATCAAATATTTTAGCACTCATTTCATTAAGTGAATTTATTTTTGTTAAAATACTTACATTATATTTATTTTCACTTATAATCTTATTTATATAATAATATGCTCGATTAAGTTCTAAAGAGATGCTTATCAAATAATTCCAATCAAGTTTTTCATAAAATTCAATTACTTTTTTTCTATCATTTAAATCAATATTTTGTCTTTGCATCATTTCATAAGAAATACTCATTGTTCCTCTTATCACTCCATCATAATCAATATATATATCTTTTTTCATAATTTCCTTTCTTTGTGTATTTTTTACACATTTATATTTATTAAAAAAGTGCATTATATTGCATTTTCTTTTTTAACATTCTTATTAAATTTATATAGTTTTGCAGGCTTTTTACCCTCGAAAACCTCGTATTTATTTGTATCAATAATTACTTTCTCATTAATAAGTTTTTTCCTAAAATTGCGTCTATCAAATTTTTCCTCGAGTACTATTTCATATACTTTCTGAAGTTCTGGAAGTGTAAATACATCTGGAAATAAATTTTTTAATATATTTGTTTTTGTAATTTTATCTTTTAAAACATTTAATGAATAACTGATTATTTCATTATGGTCATAAGCAAGCTGCGGTATATTATTTATTGAAAAATATTCAGCATTTGATGTTTTTAAAGTATTTTTTAAAAGAGATACTTTTTTAGAATCAATTACCCCAATAAAAGAAATACCTATCATTCTTTGTAAATTACTTCGATCTAGTTTATCAAATACACCACACATCTCAAATTCAATATTTTCAAGGCCTGTTTTTTCTTTGAGTTCTCTTTTTGCACCGTCAACTAAAAGTTCATTATTATAAAGTGCTCCACTGGGAAGTGCCCAATAGCCATTAAAAGGATTATTGCATCTTTTTATAAGAAGTACTTTAACATCACCTTTTTCTACAGTAAATAAAGTTGTTATAACATGAATACCTATATTTTTATATAAACTATTTTTTAACTCCACTACATCCTCCGTATAATTACATTATATGTGTATTTACTACACTTGTCAATAAAAAATCAAATTTTTATAATAAAGAGTATAATTTACTAATAATTTTTTCCAGACAAACGAGTATATCATTGAAATTAATATTGTTTGCATAATCGTATTTTCTTTGGTAACTTTTCCATCTTTCTTTTGAAATATTTCTAATCTTATCTTTCAACTGTTGACTACTCATAAAAAACCTCCATATATTGCATTACTTCTTTTTTAATTCCAAGTTTTTCAGCATATTTTGATAGTTTAACTAAATCTTTATCTTTTCTTTTAAGATACTGTCTTATACTATATTTAATATGTTGTGAATCCATCCTTTTTTTAGATCTAATAATATCGCAAATACATCTTTCAATATCATAAACTTTTACCTTATTACCCATAGGCGTTTCTATTTCAGTAAGTCCTAGTTCATAAATATTTTTGTCAACATAAAAAACATTATGATTTTTAATTTTATAATTAAAATAATTATTCGGTACAGTTATATCATATTTACCATTCGGAGCTTTAATAGAAAGTCCATAAAAATAAAGAGCAGTCATATGTGAAAAAACTACATTTGGTAGTTCTAAACTAAAAACAAAATAAGTATCTTCAATTTTACTTGAGTCAATATAAATACCATTACCTACTTTTTCTATCATTCCTTTACTTTTCATAATATTAAGATACATTCTGTGAATTCCAAGATCTGATAGTTCTTTTGAAGTAACATAGCCATTATTAATTTTCATAATAGACTCAATAATTTCTATATTACTTTGACTTTTAAATTCCTCTATTGCCATTCTTTCCATATTAAGCCTCCTTGACATAACTAATGAAATTATAACATTTATCATTAGTTTTGTCAAATTGATAAAATTTATTACTTTTTATTAATTATTACTTATTTCCTATTAAAAATAAATTTATATCCATATTTTATCGACAATTACACTGAAAATTCGTATATTATAAGTTTATTTATCAAAGGTTTTATCCATATAAAAAAGCACCATTATAAAATGATGCTAATTATTTATGAGATAAAGTTACATGTAAAGATAAATCTTTGGTAACTGGAGTATTTTCTGCAATTGATTGATTATTTACATAGCCATAGCCTTCATAAGTAAGATTTATTCCTAAAAGTGTACATAAAGTTTTTACTTCAGTAATTGAATAACCAGTTAAATTAGGCATTACAAAGTCCTCTTTATTAGTAAGTAAGAAAACTTTATCACCCTTAACAACACTAATACCCTTTAAAGGATATTGATTTATAATATATTTACCTGTTCCTAAAGTAATTACATTAATACCTTTATTTGTAAGATTTTCCCTTACAGAGTTTGTTTCTTTAGAAATATAGTTTTCAAGTTTTATTATTTTACCATCAGATTCATAAGCATTTTGAGTAATATTTGCATAACTTGCTATTTCATCAACTGCTTTAGTAACTGCTCTTGCGAATGTACCCTGAGTTGCTTCGATTTTTTTAACCGCTGCATAAACTATATATTTAGGTTTATCACTTGGGAAAAATCCTGCTACTGAATAAATTTGATCATATTCACCTTTTAGATAACCCTTTCCATTTGGATCAGGTATTTGTGCTGTACCGGTTTTCATTGACATTGTAACAGTTTTAGGTTGCCATACTTTCATAAGTCCATCATAGTTTGCACTATACATTAAACTTCTTAATTTCTGTGCTGTTTCACTTTTCATTTTTTGACCTAAAGATTCTACTTTACTTTCATATGTAGTTTTACCATCATAATCAACAATTTTATTTATAACATAAGGTTTAAGCATTACTCCATCATTTGTAAGCATAGTAAGTGCCTGAAGCATTTGAATTGGCGTAATGATAATACCACCTTGACCAAATGATGCTGTAGCAACTTCACTTTCATATTTAAATTTAGTAGTTCCCGCAAGTTCACCAGATAAAGTAATACCAGTTTTTTGACCAAAACCAAATTTATTATAATAATTAAGTAGTTTTTCTCTACCTAAATTTTTAGCAAGGATGGAGGCCGCTACATTCGATGAATACATAAATCCTGTATCAAAGGTTATTTCACCCCAACCAACTTTATTATAATCAGATATTACAACATCGGCTACTTCAATTGAACCTGATTTATAAGTATCTTGTCCGTTATAAATACCCTCTTCCATTGCTGATGCCCAAGAAAATATTTTCATCGTAGAACCTGGTTCATAAGCATATGAAACAAGAGGATTTAAATAATTTGTTAGTGTATTTAAATCATTAGGATTAAATGTAGGATATGTACTTGAAGCCACTATTGCACCAGTATGAGCATCCATTATCGTAAAAATAGCAAATTCAAAATTAGTTTTTTCTTTTAAATCATTGATAGCATTTTCCGTAATAAGTTCAATGTTACTATCAATTGTTAAATAAATATCACTACCAGACTGAGCTTTAGTTTCATAATATGGTTTATTAGGAAGCATATAGCCTTTGGCATCTCTTTGATAAGTAATAGAGCCATTTTTACCACTTAATAAGTCATTATAATAACTTTCAATGCCAAGTTCGCCTTGTATAGAACCATCATCGTGAGTTTTAGCATAACCTACTAAATAAGAGGCAAAGCTACCCATTTTATAATATCTTTGAGTACTTTCAATAAAATCTATTCCTGGAAGTTCTAAATCAACTATCTTTTGTTTAACAATTTCTGTTAAATTTCTTCCTTTTTTACCAAATTCAACTTGGTAAGCTTTTTTATTTAAATATTTAAGTATTTCTGCTTCATCCATTTCAAGTATTGGAGCAAGTGATGCAGCAGTACCCTCTTTATCAACTACATGCTGAGGATTATTTTCATCCACGGTCCTTGAAGGCTCTAAATAAGCAATTAAAGTATAAGAGTTTACACTTATTGCAAGAGCATCACCAGCGGCATCATAAATTGTACCTCTTTTTGCATAAAGGGTTTTTGTAACTGTATTTCTAGAGGCCGCAAACTTTTTTAGATTCATTCCATCTACATTTCCCGATAAAGAAACGTATAAAAGCCTTGCTATTGCAAGGCATAGTAAAAGAGAAACTATTGGTAAAATAAATTTATTAGGTTTTACAGTTACTCTTTTTTTCATATTATTTTACTTGAAGTATACTAGAGTTATTATATGAAAGTCCATATTCTTTAGCAACATTAAAGATATTATCTATTGAAGCAAGCTCATCTATTTGCATAGAAAGACTTTCATTTTCCTCTTCTTGAGAAGAAATCTCTTTTTTAAGTTTTTCTACATCAATATTTGTTTTAGTAACTAAACTAGATGTATAAACATTAAGCATTGGAATAAGACACAATAAAAGAATAATTATGAAATACATAAATTTTTCACCCTTTAAAAGTCTAACTCTTTTTTGATTTTTCTTTCTCATCTTATATCCTTTCTACAATTCTAAGTTTTGCGCTATGACTACGAGAATTTTCATTAATCTCTTCATCTGTAGGTAAAATTGGTTTTTTATTAATAATTTTTATTTTAGGTTTATATTCATCAGGTATATCTATCATTCCTTTTAAAATATCATCCACTTCACTATATTTTTTAAATATTTGTTTAACAAGTCTATCTTCCAAAGAATGAAAGGTTATTACACATATTCTTCCACCTTTACTTAGCATATCAATTGCATCTGGTAAAGCTTTTTCAATTACTGAAAGCTCATTATTTACCTCAATTCTAATTGCTTGAAAGATTTCTCTTTCTGGATGATTTTTATAAAAATATGAAGCACCAACAGCTTTTTGAATAATGTCTACGAGTTCAAATGTTGTAACAATTTCTTTGTTTTTTCTTTCTTTACATATTGCACTAGCAATTACTTTAGAATATTTTTCTTCAGCATATTTAAAGAAAATTTCAGTAAGTTTTTCTAATGAATATGTATTTACAACATCTTTTGCAGTAAGACTATTTTGAGTGTCCATACGCATATCAAGTGGTGCATTTAATTTAAAAGAAAACCCCCTTTTTGCATCATCGATCTGAGGTGAAGAAAAACCTAAGTCAAATAGGAAACCATCCACTTTTAAAATATTTTCTTTTTCTAATGTTTCCTTTAAATTTGCAAAGTTTTCCTTAAAAATAGTAAAGTTATCACCAATTAATGAAAGTGCTTCTTTAGAATACTTAACAGCATTTTCATCTTCATCGAAGGCAAATAGTTTTCCCTTTTTATTTTTTTCTAAGATAACCTTAGAATGTCCGGCATAGCCAAGTGTACAATCAACATACGTTCCACCATCTTTAATATTTAGTCCATCAATAGACTCTTTTAATAAAACACTATAATGCATCTTTTTCATCAAATAAATTCTCCGCTATATCCACAAGTGATGAAGCATTGTCATCTAAATATGAATTAAATGCATCTTCGTCCCAAATCTCAAGATGATCATTTACTCCAATAACTACGCATTTACCTTTTAAACCGGCATAGTTAATTAAAGGTTCACATATACTTACTCTACCACTCTTGTCTAAACCTATATCAGAGGCTCCTGAAAAGAAAAAGCGTAAATAACCACGAGTATCTTTCTTGTTAAAAGGAAGAGTACTTAGTTTACTAACAAGTTTTTCCCACTCTTTATTTGAGTATACATATAAACATTTTTCAAGTCCTTTTGTAATTATAAAAGACTCTCCTAGTTCTAATCTATACTTAGTAGGAATAACTAAACGATTTTTTTCATCTAAATTATGATGAAATTGTCCAATTAGCATTTTTATTCCCCACTTTCTTCCACAGTGTGCCACTGTCTACCATTATGATACTATAAACATAAAAAAAAGTAAATGTTTTCATCTACTTTTTTAATAAACTTAATCAAACTTTACACTTGTTTACAGATTAATTTTCTTCTTTTTCTACATTAAGTACTTCTTTACCATTATATTTACCACATTTAGTGCATGCTCTATGAGGTCTTAAAGTACTTCCACAACTTGGACATTTAGTTAATGCTCCAACTTCTTTTTTAAGATGAGTTCTTCTCATTCTCTTTTTTGTTTTACTTGTTCTTCTAAAAGGAACTGCCATATTTATTCACCACCTTCATTACTACTTAATACGCACCAATTATCTCCCTTTAATTTTTCAGCATCACACAAGGTATATCTAATTGGGACTTCCAATACAATATTTTGCCACAAAAATTCATTAATATCAAGTGCATTTTGATTTTTTTCTATAAAATCTGTAATTTCATCATCAATATTAATGTCATATGGATAATCTAACTCTTCTAGTGAAACACTATCAAGTAACACCATTGTACCATAAATATGAATATTAATAAAGTATTCATCTATATCATTTCTTGTAATAAAACCAGAATAATTAACATCATCAAGTTTTTTAATTGGACTATTTTCAAGATACTTTGCATCATATGATACTTTTCCAGAAATATCTATTCTATCTTTATAATTTAATGCACTTAAATCTAATTTCATTTTCATTTCCTTTCTAAAAAATTATATCATAAATCTTCAGATTATGAAACATTATCTTGATTTTTTATTTTTTATTTCATCTTTTAAAGTGTTAATCCATCTTATTAAAGGATCTGCTGTTTTAACATCATCATGATTAAATATATATTTTGTAGGAAGAGGTTTTGTTTTAACTTCTTTCATAGGATTTCTACCTATTTTTTCCTCAACCATTTTAATTTTTTCATTAACATTATGAAGACTTATCGCATATCTATGAATTTCTTCTTTGCTTTCAGCTTTTTCTAAAGATTTTAGTATTAAATTTCTAATTCCTATTAACTTATTTTTATATTCTTTTAAATTTTCCATAAACCCTCCGATGCATATTATATAATATTTATTTTAATTTATCTACTATAACTTTCTTCATAATCTTGAACATATTTACCATTATATGAGGAAATTGCTAGCATTTTTAACTGTTCTAAAGGTAAATTTAAACTAGTTGATAAACTATTTAGTTTTTCTAAATAATCAGGCTTAAATTTAATACTTGTAAAATCAATTTTACCATAGCCACATAATCTATCAAATTCATTATTTAAACTAAAACTAACTATTTTACCATTAAAACAATTAAAGTCTACATCAAAGTAATTAAACATACATAAAACATATAAATTACATAAAAGATATTTGCATCTTTGTCTATCTTCTTTTTTAGAAAAATCTGGATATTCATTGAATACAATATGATATATTTCTACAATACTTTTTTCATATTCTGTTATAGGCAAAACTCTCATATTATTAAGATTACTAATTACATTTGTTTCATTTTTTACTATTTTTAAAGCATTTTCTTTATTATATACTCTAAAGTTATAACCACTATCTTCATTAAAACTTATTTCACTTATTTTTTCATTATTTTTGAATTTACCACTATAGTAACTTACTAATTCATTATTTTTTAAAGATACCAAATATTCAATATTATCACCATTTATAATTGATATATTTATTGAACTTTCAGCACTTTTCTTAGTAAATATTTTAGCCATATAAATAAGTTTTTCAATGTTATTTGTATAATGATTTAAAACATTATCTAAAACTTCACTAGCGTTTTCTTTTATAGCATCACTTTCTATACCAATAGATATATATTTATTACCCTCATATTCATACTTTTTTTCTAATCCCATTTCACAACCTACTCTCTACATATTAATAATATAAAAAAATGTCCAGTACTTCAATAGCACTTGACATAATTTTTACATATTATTAAGTAGTTTTTTATAATAGAATTCAATAGCGCTAAATTTTAAAAATAATTTATGATTTTTCTAATATTTTCTCATTTACATTACTAATTTTATTTGATATATTTTCTTTACAAAGAAATGAAATATCATTGGATGTATTATTTATCTGCCTTGGTCTGTAAAAAGCGCCGCTTAAAAAGGCAATCTTTATTAAGATTGTTTTTTTAATATAATTGAATTTTACATAATAAAAAAAACAATATTTTCAAATAAAAAAAATTATGGTTAATCCATAACTCTTTTAAACATTTTTTCTAAATCATATATGCTAAATTTTATAATAGTTGGTCTTCCATGAGGACAATTATAGGGATTATCACATTTAACAAGTTCATCTAAAATATATGTGATTTCTTCCATTGAAATATGATGATTTGCTTTTATACTCATTTTACAAGCAAGTGTAATTGCAATTTTTTCCTCGAACTTAACTCTGTCAAAGTTTTTATGAGTATTTAAAATAATATCAATTATTTTTCGTACACTTTCTTCTTCATAACCCTCTTTTAAATAAGATGGGTGGGTTTTTATAACAAGTGTATTTATACCAAACTCTTCAGCATCAATACCAATACTTGCAAGCATATCAAGTTTAGTTTTAATTATATTATATTCTGAGGAAGTAAACTCAATAGTAATTGGAATAAGCATACCTATTTTTGATATTTCTTTTTCTCTTAACTTTTGCATATATCTTTCATAATTTATTCTTTCATAAGCAGCATGTTGATCAAGTAAATAAATACCATCTTCATTTTCAGCAATAATATATGTACCAAGTGCAAGACCAACTGGGTAAAGTTTTAAAGATTTTAACTCTTCATTTTTAATAATTTCTTTTTCCTCAAAATCCATAAAATATTGATCTGGCTTTTTAGCTTCCTCTTCAGGTAAAACAATTTTTTCTTCCCCTTTTTTAGAGAAAATACTTTTTATATCGTAATCATTTATTTTATTATTTAACTGCATATGTTCATAATTATTCTCTTCCGTTTTTTCATCCTCAAGAGGTTTAATAATAAGTAAACTTTCATATAATGCTTTTTTAATTGTACTTGTAATAAGCTCTTTTAAATCTTTGATTTTAGATATTTTAACATCTTGTTTAGTCGGATGGATATTAACATCTACTACAGTTGGATCTGTTTCAATATTTAGAACTACAACTGGAAATTTACCTTCGGGTTTATAAGTATAATAAGCATCATTTATTGCTTCATTAATATCATAATTTTTAATAACTCTATTATTTATAAAAGTAATCATATGATTTTTTGTACTTTTTAAAATATGAGGTTTACAAGCATAACCATAAATAGTAAAGTCATTATTACTATTTTTTATTTCAAGCATATTCGAAGAAATATTTGCTCCATAAATTTCATGGATAACTTTTAACATGTTACCTGAACCACTTGTTTTAACTATTTCTTTTCCATTATTAGTAAGTGTAAAAGCAATACTTTTTTCAGATAGTGCTAACTTTTCTACAAAGTTTGTAATACTTGCAAGTTCACTGGCCTCACTTTTTAAATATTTAAGTCTTGCTGGCGTATTATAAAATACATTAGTAACTGATATACTTGTACCTTTTCTTTCTTCGCAAGGTTCAACTTTATCAATTACACCACCTTTTAAATGAATGTAAGTGCTTTGTTTACCATTGCAAGTTTTTAGTTCAATTTCAGATACTGATGCAATTGAGGCAAGGGCTTCACCACGAAAGCCTAAAGTATCAATAAAATATAAATCATCTTCTTTATATATTTTCGAGGTTGCATGGCGTAAAAAACATTCTTTAGCATCTATGCTATCCATACCTTCTCCATCATCAGTAACAATAATATCATCCATACCAGCATTAAGAAGTTCAATAACTATTTTGCTTGCTCCTGCATCTATAGAGTTTTCAGTAAGTTCTTTAACAATTGAGGCAAGTTTTTCAATAACCTCACCCGCAGCAATTTTATTTGCTAAAAGTTCATTCATTACTCTTATTTTACTCATATTTTTTACCTATAATACTTTCTCTTAAATTAAAACTATCATTATTTAAATAAATAGTTGCTCCTTTTTTAAAGTAAATAAAGAAATTATCAAATACTAAATCTGTATTATTATTAATCTTTACCATTTTATATTTATCTTTATTTTTATATGTTTTAACCGTTAAATTTGGCATAAAAATACATATATTAATATCTTCATCACTATATAAAGAAATATTATCAATTGTAAGTTCAAAACCTTTTTTTAAATTAATTATTTTTTCCTTTAAAATATTTTTAGACCTTTCTGTTATAACCTTTGTATCAAACCCAGGACTATCTATTATTGTTAAATTATCTTTATTTATTTCTATAAAATCAAGGGTTGTATTACGGTAATGTGATACAGTAATATTTTCATCAAATAAAGTATTTATTAAAGTTGATTTACCACTTGAAACAATACCTGTTATTAATACTTTTTTGTGTTTTTCTATTAAAGAAAATAAATTATTTTTAAGTTTAGTATTTTTGTAAGAAAATATTAATGGTTTAATTTTAAAACTATTTTCTATATTTCTTATTATACTTTCATATTTAATATTTTTAGGTAAAATATCTACTTTAGTTAAAACAAATACTTTATCATTTTGTATATTTTCATATATTTTAATTGTTTCATTAGAAAGTGATAATATATCACATAAAAATATTGTAAATATTTTCTTTTTATTAATATTTTCTAGTAACTTATTATTATCTATATAATTATTAAGTTCAATATTTTTATTATAATGGGTTAAATCAAAACATCTTTTACAAATGTCACTACCTTTTACTGCATAACCTATTTTATTTATATCTTCATATTGTAATGTTTCACCACAACCAATGCATTTATTCATAATAAACTCCTTTATTTAAAACACCTGTTTTATTTAATTTTTTATAAATAAACTTTTCAAAAAAACGATTTATTTTTGTTCCAAGAGGTTCAAAAGCTCCGATTGGATTTACTAAAATACTTATGCTTTCATTTCTATTTGCTCCGAGAATATCTGTTATAAGTTGATCTCCAACAAAAGCAATTTCTTCGGGATTTAATTTATAAATACGCATAATTTTTTTATATTTTTTTAAAAATGGTTTTCGTGAGGAATATGAAGTATCAAGATTTAATATTTCTTTAAAAGGAGTAAGTCTTTTTTTAGTGGCATTAGAAAATATAATGACTTTAAAATCATCAGAAATAATCGAAAGAAGTTCCTTTATATCTTTTGAGGGAACATCCTCTTTATAAGAGGCAAGCGTATTGTCTAAATCAAAGGCAATACACTTAATCTTCATTTTTTTTAATTTTTTATAATTAATATCAAATATGCTTTTATAATACATATCTGGAATAAATTTATCCATACTTTTTCCTTTCTAAAATAAACTTAATTGGCTACTTTCAGGCATACCTTTAAAAATACCCATCATTCTCATTTTATCAATAAGAGTTGTTGAAACTTTACATCTTGATTGGAAATCTTCGATTGAAATAAAAGGATGTTTTTTAGCTTCATTTTCAATATTTTTTGCAACTGTTTCACCAAGTCCATCAATTGTAATAAATGGTGGTATAAGTGATTTATCATCTGCGACATCAAATGTCATTGCTTTACTTTTATATAGGTCAAAAGGAAGTACTTTAAGTCCCCTTGCGGCCATTTCTAATGCCACGGATAAACTTTCAAGTGTTCCACCCTCTTTATTTGTTGCTTCGAATCCTTTATTTCTTATATCAATAATTTTTTCTTTAATATCATCATAACCCTTAATCATTGCCTCAATATCAAAGGCAGTCGCTTTTGTAGAAAACCATGATGCATAAAAGTATACAGGCATATGTACTTTATACCAAGCAATTCTAAAGGCTGATGTAACGTAAGCTGCAGCGTGAGCTTTTGGGAACATATACTTAATTTTTTGACAAGAATTTATGAACCAATCTTCGATACCAGCTTCTTCCATAGTCTTTTTATGTTCTTCCCAAGTTACAGGATCTTTTGAGGCTTTTCCTTTACGAACAAATTCCATAATCTTAAAGGCTTTTATTGGTTTAACACCATGATAAATTAAATAAACCATAATATCATCACGACAACCAATAACCTCTTTAAAAGGAACAATATTATTTTTAATAAGTTCTTGAGCATTACCAAGCCATACATCTGTACCATGTGAAAGACCCGCTATTTTAACAAGTTCAGCAAAAGTTGTAGGTTTAATTTCTGAAACCATTCCTATTGTAAAGTTTGTACCAAATTCAGGTATTCCTAGAGTACCTGTTGGACACATAATTTGTTCATTAGTTACACCAAGTACATCAGTCGAAGAAAATATTGACATTGTATCTTTATCATCAAGAGGTACTTTTGAAACATCAGTTTTTGATAAATCTTGAATTAAACGAAGCTGTGTTGGATCTGAATGACCTAAAATATCTAGTTTTAAAAGATCTTCCTCGATTGAATGGTAATCAAAGTGTGTTGTTCTCCATGCACTTTCTGGGTCATCTGCAGGAAATTGGAACGGTGTAAAATCAGATACTTCCATATAATCTGGAACAACAACTATTCCTCCTGGATGTTGACCAGTAGTTCTTTTTACACCAGTACATCCCATGGCAAGACGCTCAATTTCTATACTACTTTTATTCATTATACCTTTATCTTCGAAATAACCTTTTACAAAACCGTAAGCTGTTTTTTCAGCAACAGTACCAATTGTACCAGCACGATAAACATTATCTACACCAAATAATACTTTTGTATATTCGTGTGCACTTGCTTGATTTAAATCAGAGAAGTTTAAGTCGATATCTGGAACTTTATCAGCATTAAATCCTAAGAATGTTGCAAATGGCATATCTTGTCCATCTTTTTTCATCATTTCCCCACAGTTAGGACATTTCTTATCTGGAAGGTCAAATCCTGATGAATACGTGGCTCCTAAAGTGTTACCATTTTCATCTTCAAATATTGAAGTTTGACAATTTAAACATCTATAATGAGCAGAAAGCGGATTAACTTCAGTTATACCCATCATCGTAGCAACAAAGGAAGAACCTACTGAACCACGGGAACCTACTAAAAAGCCTTCATCATTTGAGTGTTTAACAAGTCTTTGAGCAATAAGATAAATTGGGTCGAATCCTCCACCAATGATACCACCTAAAGTTTTTTTAACTTTTTTCTTAATAGCATCTTCGGATTTTTCTCCATCATCCTCACTCCAATGGTTTTCAACATACTCTGTAACAATTTCATTTACTTTATCATAACCTGTAATAATTGTCTCATGTAAATTTTTAAAAGTTTCTTTAGTAAGTTCTTCATCAGAAATATTTGGATTTTCTTTCTGAAGTTTTTCATGCCAATATGTATAAACTATATCACCATAAAGTTCTTTAGCAATTCTTTCCTCAATATTAAATGGTAAGTTTTTACCATACCATGAGGATGCTTTATCATATACAAGGTCAGTTACAACCCTTTTACAATCTAGATAACTTTTTCCATCATCACTTCTTACTCTTGGTGAAAATGGAACTCCATGAGTATCAATAATAACTTCGATTTCAGATACCATATCCAAAACTTTATTAGTGTTTTCAACAACTATTTCATAAGCAAGATCTTTACCTAAAAAACTAAAATCCGAAAGCATTTCTTCAGTAGTTCTAAAATGCATCGAAGGTATTACTTTAATATTATTTTTTGCAAGAGGATGGCGTCCACCACCAGGTACTTTTTGATTAATAATAATTTCACGATATATTTTATCTTCTCTAGAAAAATGATGTACATCACCAGTAGCTACAATAATCTTTCCATTTTTCTTAGTTTCATTAATAACCTTTTTTAAATGATTTTCTAATTCATAATCATTTTTAAAATCACCAGTTTGAATTAAGTGACCATAACACTCTTTTGGTTGAACTTCAACATAATCATAAAAACCAATTATTGATACAAGATCCTCACTAGATTTACTTCTTGCCTCAATAAAAACTTCACTTTCATAGCAACCACTTCCGATAAGTAAACCTTCCCTTAGTTCGTTTAAAACACTTCTTGGAATTCTTGGCGTTTTATATAAATAAGTAGTATTTGCAAGAGAAATAATTTTAAATAAATTTTTAAGACCTACTCTATCTTTAGCAATTGCATTAAAATGATATGTCCTACCAAATTTAAATAGTTCTTCTTTAGAAACTAAATTTTGTAGTTCATTCACATTATATATTTTTTCATTTTCAAGTTTACTAATCATTTTATTAAAAACAAGAGCAGTTCCTTCAGCATCATAATCTGCTCTATGATGACTTTCTTCATCAAAAGGAACATTATATCTTTTTACAAGAGCTGATAAACTATGACGAGCAAAACCTCTATCTAAACTTCTTGATAACTCTAATGTATCAATTACAGCATTTGTAAACTTACCTAAATTATATTTTTTCATTGCCATTTCAATAAAAGAAATATCAAATTTAGCATTATGAGCAACCATTGGAAGATCACCAGTCCATTCAAGGAATCTTTTGGTAACATTTTCTTCTGTATCAGCAGAGGATACCATATCATCAGATATTTCAGTTAAAGCGGTAATATTATCTGGTATATGAAACCCTGGATTAATAAATTCATCAAATCTATCAGTTATAACACCATCTTCGATTTTAACAGCACCAATTTCAATCATTACATCGCCAGATGCAGCATTAAAACCAGTTGTTTCAGTATCAAATACAACAAAAGTTGAAGTCTTAAGGGGAGCATCTATTGGGTCTTTTACAATATGTACTACATCATCAACAAGAGTAAGTTCAGTTCCATATAATCCTTTAAAATGTTTAGTAGGATCCTCAATACTTTTATTGTGAGCTTTAATAAGTTGATAAGCAATTGGAAATCCTTGACAACCATTATGGTCAGTAATTGCAACGCCTCTATAACCCATATTAATTGCATTAGTAACAAGTTCATTTGTATGTTTTGCAAGGTCTACTTTAGTTACTCCATCCATTTGACTCATCATTGTATGAGCATGAAGTTCTACTCTTTTAACTTCAGCATTATCAGAAATAGTCACATCCTTTGACGCAATTTTTTCAATAGAACGAGGTTCAATAATAAAGGAATGCAAATAATCATCCATTTTAATAGAGCCAAATACTCTAATCCAATTTCCTACTTTAAGTCTTCCCATTATATTATCATTTTCATCTTTATCAAACTTAACTATCTTCATTAAATAACTATCGGTTTTATCAGATACTTTTAAATTATTAATATAAAATGCACCCTTTTTACCTTGTCTTTCTATAGTCTCCATTCCAAAAATGTAAACTTCAAAAATAATATTTTTGGCTTCTTCATTAATATCAATTAGTTTAGTGGGATCTCCCTCAACATGAGCACCTATTATCATTGGATTTTCTTTTACTTTTACTACAGGTTCTTCATTTTCTTTTTCAATTTCCTCTTTAATTTTTTGTGCTTCTTTATCATCTAAACGAATCTCAACATCTATATTTAATCCATACATCTTAAATAAATTTTTAATTTTAGGTAAATCATATTCAATAATATTACTTTCAATAGAAAAATGAGTAATTATTTTAGCAACCCCATCTTCATAAGTAATATGAATTTTTGATAATGATGGTTTATCAATATAAAAAGATGTAATTAGTTCATTTAAATAAACATTTAAAATATCTTCATCCATATATTCATACTCTAAAGTTACAAAGCAATCACTTTTACCTTTAATTTTATTTTTACACGCTAAAAATAGTGCATCTATACTTTGTTTATCAATTATATTTGGGCAAGTTAAAACAACATTATATACTTTACTTGCTCTATTAAATATAACTTTTTTAACTGTGGTACCTATAAAAGCATCACTACTAAAATTTATACTATCAAAAAATCTTTGTACTTCATTATCCATAAACTACCCTATCACTTTCTTTTAATATTATTAACTAAAACATTTAATTTGTCAAACCTCTTTGATACTTTTACGTTGACTCTAATTAATTCATTAACTTTTAAATCATTATTTTTTGCATATAAAGACGAAAACATAGTTAAATTTACTTTACCAGTTTCATCCTCACACTCTAAAAAAGCCATTTCACCACCCTTTTTATCTTTAATAGTACGAATACTTTTAATAAGCAAAACCATATTTATATTTTTAAATAAATAGTTTTTTATATTTTCTACTTTTATAACATCTTTATATTTACTACATGGATGATTAGTTATATACATACCATAAGATAATATTTCAAATTCTCTTAAAGTAGTATCATCATATTCAGGATATTTAGTTAAAATAGGTTTTCCTAAACCATCAGAATAAATACTCGCATAATTTAAAATAACATCAATATTTTTTATCATTGTTTGCTTATTTATTTTAAATATATCTAAAGCACCACTTTTAATAAGAATTAAGTAAGTTTCATTATTTAAAAAACTATTTGTTTTAACAAAAAAATCAAATATATCATTAAAACCATTTTCTCTAACTCTTATTATTTTACTTATTATATCATCATTTAATCCTCTTATAATGTTAAGGGGTAATAATATATAACCATTTTTTTCTGCATATTTATCTATTGAATAATTAATATTAGGTTTAAGTAATTTATATCCACTATTTTTAAGTGATGAAAGGATCTTTTCACATTTAGAAATATCTTTGTTATTTTCCAAAAGATAAAACATAAACTCTTTAGGATAGTTTGCTTTTAAATAGGCCATTTGATATGAAACTAACGCATATGCAACTGAATGTGATTTATTAAATCCATATCCTCCAAACTCTTTAATTTTGTTAAAAAGTTTTTCAATAAACTCTTTAGAATAGCCATTTTTTATGCCTCCAAAAACAAACTTATCATGTTGAGCATTAATAATATCTTCTTTCTTTTTAGAAATTGCTACTCTTATATCATCAGCCTCAAATAAAGAATAACCCCCCACTTTTTCAAATATTTTCATAACTTGTTCTTGATATATAATCGTGCCATAAGTAGCACCTAAAATTTCAACTAAATCACCAGTTAAATTAATACCTTCTTTTTTATTTTTTAAATACTCATCTATTTGTTTATTTGCTCCTGGTCTAACAAGTGCTAAAGACACAGTAAGTTCATTAAAACTAGTTATTTTAAGTTTATCTAATACACTTTTTGCATAACTTGATTCAAATTGAAAAATATCGTCGGTATCAGCATCATAAAATATTTTTAAAGTTTTTTTATCATCAAGAGGTATATTATTTATATTAAAATTTTTAATTTTTTTAGATACTTTACTTATTATATTTAATTTTTCAAGTGCTAAAAAATCCATTTTTAAAAGACCCATTTTTTCTAAATAAGGCATTTCAATACCAGTTTTTAAAGTTCCATCTTCATTTGAAATAGGAATAATTTTACCTAACTTTTCACTTGATATAATTACTCCTGCTGCATGAGTTGAGGTATTTTTCTTAAGACCCTCAAGGTGATAAGAAATATCATATAAGTTTTTAAGTTCACTATACATTTCAATATATTTTTTAACTTTTTCATTTTGATAATTTTCTTTTAAAGATAAAGAACTATTAATATTTTTAATAAATTTATCAAATACATTAGAATCTACTTTTAATATTTTTGCAAGATCTCTTAAAATAAGTTTTGCTTTGTAATTATTAAATGTAAGTCCTACAGCTACTTTATCAAAACCATATTTATTTTTTACATATTCAATCATATTAATTCTTTTATCAGATTCAAAATCAATATCAATATCTGGCATCTTTTTTCTATTTATATTTAAAAATCTTTCAAATAATAAATCATATTTAATTGGATCAATATTCGTAATTCCTAAAGAGTAACTTACTAAACTGCCCGCAGCACTACCTCTACCAGGTCCTACAAAAATATCATTTTTTTTAGCATATAAAACATAATCATAAACTATTAAAAAATAATCTACAAAACCCATTTTATTAATAACATCAAGTTCATATAAAATTCTTTCTTTATATTTATTAGATACTTTTCTATTAAATCTTTTATTTAATCCTAAAATACACAGTTTTTTTAAATATTCATAGTTATTATCACTATTATTAAATTTAGGTATATATTTTTTATCAAATGGAATTTCTAAATTGATTTGCTTACTAAATTCATAAGTTGTTTGAATATCTTCGAAAGAAGATGTTTTATAATAAGCATTATCATTATAAACAAAATTATCATTAAGCATTTTTAAATATTTAAGATAAGAAATGTCTTTTTTATATAAACATCTTACATTATCTACATAAACTATTTTATCACTTATAAGAAGTGCATTATTTTTTTCTATATCATTACAAAAACCTATATAAACATTATCTTTATACTTAAGTTTTTCATAAATATCTATACTTTTAAAAGGGATAATAACAAGTAAATTAGAATTTTCTAAGTAAGAAAGATTCATATTATCCTTTAAATAATCAATTTTAAGAAGTTCTTGGTAACCTAAATAATTTTTAGCATAGACATAAATATGCATGCTTTCATATACAGTATCAAGACCAATAATTGGTTTTATATTATTTTCTTTACATTTTAAATAAAAATCCATAAATCCATTTAAATTTTCATCACATATAGCACATTCTTTTATATTATTTTCAAGCAAAAAAGAAATTAAATCAGGTAATTTAATTAAACTTTTAAGTAATGAATACTCTGTTGTAATTTTAAGTGGTATTAATTTCTTTTCTTCCATAAATTAATTGTAACATTATTAAGAATAAATATCTATAATTAAATTAATTTAATACTTTACTTTCTAATTTAAATTCTCTTGCAACTATTTTTTCATCTACTTTTAAAGTTGACTCCACGATAATTAGTGTGGCAATGCCACACTTTTTTTTAATCAAAAGATAAAATTATCTCATTCTTTTTAAAGTCGACTCCAGAACAATTGGTGCGCGAACAGCGCACCTTTTACAATTAAAAGATAAAAGAACAATATAATGATTCAATGTTAATTGTTGCGCATTGGCGCAAATTTTTTATCAGAAAAGATACTGAAGAATTGTATCATTCTAAATAAGGTACTTCGATTATATTTTTCACATACTTCAACAGTAATTTATTAGCATAACTGCCGATAATATCATTGCCATATTTTTTAACTGCATCGCTTAAAATTTTACTTATTTTCTTTAATAAAATACAATTAATACCTCCTTTCTATTTTTTAATCACGAAAAAAAAGATGCAAACGCATCCCAACAAAACTTTTATAAATTTAATTTACTTTACAAATTAATAATAACAATATTTTTTAAATTAATCAAGACAATTCATCAGTATTATTTACTTTTTTGGTTTTCTAATTAATTGTAGATCATTAGATTTACATAGTACATTAGTATCACTATAAATATCATAATATTTATCAACCATATATCCAATATATTCAGTTGGTTCATTAAATGTAGGATTACTTAAATACTTTGAGAAATGTTCTGCAATAAATTCCTCAAAAGAGGAAAGTGAGTATGAAGAAAATTCTTCACTAGGAACACACATATATTCAAAAACTCTACAAAATAAATCTTCCCTTTTTATTAATTTAAAAAGGCCAGAAAACATATGTCCTACTTCATGATATAAAAGCTGTTCAATATTACTTGCATACATCAAATTTTTATTTAAACAATTATTAATTAATTTATAGACTTTGTTATAATTAAGTTTCTCATTAATACATAATAATACATATTTTATTTTTTCAGCATCTGAATCTTTCATTAAACTTGTAAATGCATAAGAAGTCATGTAATAATTAGTTTTTTGCCAAAGAGAATATTTTGTTTTTGAATTATATTCAAATTTTGTTATAACCTCAGTTAACTTAAATGAATCCGCAAAATCCCCTATAAAATCTATTCTATTTATTAATTTAGGGTATTTTTCTAAAACTTTATCTAAAGCATTTAAATATTCTTTCAAAACTTTTGCATCCAATTTTTTATCATCTATATGTATATTGTTATACTCCATATATACCTTCCCTTGTGTCAAATATATTACCACAATAAAAATTACTAAACAAGAAAGATATTAATTTTGTTTTCAATATACCAAAAATTTTTAGTTTCTTTGTGCCTCGATTACATGTATAATTTTGTTGACATTTTGTATATTATATAGTAGAATGTGTTTGTGAATACATTTGAGATTGGTCATTGGCCCTTTTTGGCTGATGGTCAATCTTTTTTTTCTAATATAAATGCATATTAACTTTTGATTTTTAATTAGCATAATTTTATTAATCCATTTTCTATTTGGTGATTCATATAATTTATTTATTTGATTTTTTATTTCTTTAATAGATATAGACGTATTACTTATATCAAAAATAAAATTATTTGATTGTTTTTTTAAACCATTGACTCTATTATCAAGTACATTTTTACCAGTGGATTTTATTTCTTTTAAATCCCATTTTTCACCACGAAAAAGATAATCAGCTGTTTGGATACCTTCGGGAATATTAATTCGAGGTAGCATATATATTTCTCCACCAAAAGTTTCTTTTAACCAGTTAGCTACATTCTTTTCACTTACTGAATAATCAATAACAACATTTTTACCATCTACATAGTATTTATTTCCTTCTGCATCCTCATAATATTTTGCATCTTTTACTTCATGTGAATTAGGTGTAGATTTTTTTATAAAACTTTTCGTAATATTTTTGCTATTTTTCATTATGTAAAACTATTAATTTATTTTTAAAATTAATTTACTCCCTCTATATATATTTATTACCGAAAAATTTCTCTTTTCCTCCTTTTTTTGTTAAATTTTTTTAGTTTTTACAATTTAACAAAAATTTTTAGTTTCTTTACACTTCAATTACATATCTAATTATATTGACATTTCCCATTTTTAGTGGTAGAATAGCAAACAATTAATCAAAAAAGGAGGGTTTTGGTTATGAAAAAATGTGATATACTAGCACTTATAAAAGCATGTCAAAATAAAATTGAGGAAATATTAGACATGAATATAAGTGAAAAAAACAAGAAGGGATTTGAAGAACTTTTACATGCAACAGAAAAACATTATAATATAGTGGAAAATGCAAAAGAAGATGACATTAAGTTATTTGAAAGTTATGCATCACTTTATAGTTCATTATATTATAAACTTAGAACTATAGATGGTAAAGTTTATAGTGAAAATGTAGGTCTTGCTTTATATACTCAACTTAAAAAAGCTGAAAGTAAAGAAGTTACTGAACCTAAAAAAGGAATAAATAATAGTGAACCAACTAACGTAATTGATGTTGACTATGAAGAAGTTGATGAAAAGAAAAAGAAAAAGACTTTAGGTATTATAGCTGGAGCATCTTGCACTATTGCTGCACTTGCTATCATATTTTCTCTTGCAAAAGAAAATAGTAAACTTAAAAATCAAATTAATGGTTTAACTGAAGATGAACCTAAAGAAGCTCAAGAAACTGTAATTGAAGAAAAACCATCTGCTGATATCGAAGAAGAAATTACTATTGAAGAGCCTTCGGATACTATTGAAACAGAACCTATTGAGAAAATAGATTTATCTAGCATTGATATTAATGACGAAGATGCATTATATACTTATGCTGAAAAACTAGCAAATACTCCAGAAAATACTTTAACAATTGAGGAAATTATAACTGCTTTAAAACTTGCAAATTTTGACTCTTTAGAAAATAAAAGTGTATTTGCATCACGTGAACAGCTTTACAAAGCAAATACTGATTTAGGAAAGCTTACTACTTTAGTAGGAACTGATAATGTTGTAGTATTAAACGAAGAAAATGATATCTTTGTTACCGAGGATACTTTAAAAGAAATGCTTGCTTGTATTACAAATAACGAATTAAAATTAGAAAACTTCTCTTCCCTAAAAGAGGAAAAAGGTTATAACATTTATAAGTTATATGAATTATGTGCTAAAAAATTAAATGATGCTAATGAAGAAAATAAGGTTTTATACGCTAAACTATTTAATGAAATGACAGCAAGAAAATTTGAATCATTCTCACTTACTCCAGAAAGTCCAATTAGTCAATATTATTTGATGCTTGGAATGTTTAATGAAAATATGAACGCATCACTCGCTCTTACAACAAATCATGGATGGGGACCAACTTATGGAGAAATGAAAGATGATAATACAGTTCCAAATGGTTATACTGGTGATGAAATTGATGGGACATATGGTTACATCTGTATCGAAGAATTAATTCATCATTTAACTATTGGAAATCCAGACTATTCAATGTATTCAATTTATGCTGATGAAGTTATGATAGATAAAGGACTATCAAGATAAGGAGGTTTATATGAAAAATAATAAAAGTGGAAAAATATTAAATGTACTTCTTGGAATAATTGCATTTTTTGCTATAGTGGTTATTGTATTTTGGTTAATTTCTAAAAACAATAATACTACAAATAACGTAAGTGAATTTAAAGATAATCTTACAAAAATGCAAGAAACTGCAAAAAAATATTTTGAGGATAAACTACCAGATTCTATTGGAGACACAACAATAATTTATCTTGATGAATTAATTGAAAAAGATATTTTAAAGGAAATGAAATATGGTAAAACTAAATGTGATGGTGATTTATCATATATATCCGCTACAAGAAGTGCTGATAACGAATATAAAGTAAAAAGTAATTTAGTATGTGGAAATACTTCAGATAATATTATTGAAAAAATATCTATTAAATCAGTTATTAAAGATGATAATGGTAAAACTACTGAAGTAGATAATAGTTCTAATAATTATAAAGATAATATTAAATCATCATGTGATTGTACATCTACTACAACATGTACAATTTATGAAATACCTACAGTATGTACTATTAAATATACTTATGAACACGTAAAACAAACTATTACTTGCCCTACTGGTTATAGATTAAATGGTAATGTATGTGAAAAAGAAACTGGTGATTATAGACAAGCAAATGAAAGTTATTCTGAAGAGCAAGTTAAAGTTGTTGATGCTAAGAAAAATGATGGTGGTTATCATAAAGTTTATACAGATTATATAGTAACTGGTGGTGTATCAACTAAATATTGTGAAAAAGGTACACTTCAAGGAGATTATTGCTACGAATACACTCAAAAAATTACAAATACAAAAGATTATTGTCCTACAGGATATGTCAAAGAAGGTAATAAATGTCGTAAATATACTGATATAATTTCTACTTCTGAAGGATATTGCCCTGCTGGATATGAAAAGAAAAATAATGCTTGTTATAAATATACAGATATTATTACTGATACTGAAAAGACTTGTCCTTCTGGTTACACTTTAGAGGGTAATACATGTTATAAATATACAAATCCTATTCCATCAACAAGTGGAAAAACTTGTCCATCAGGTTATACATTAAGTGGCAATACTTGTTATAAAACTACTGAACCTAGTAAAGTTTATGGTTCATGGGGTAACCCAGTAAGAGAATACTCAACTAAAACTTATGAAGCACCTTATACAACAGATACAGAAAAGAAAGTTTTAATGGGTAAAAATACTATTGCGGGTATAACAACATATAACTACGCAATTTATCGTAGAACTGTTTCTTATAAATGTTCTTCTGGAACACTACAAAATGGTAAATGTTATCATTATACTAGTCCTTCTGGAGGAAATACTACTTATTCTTGTCCATCAGGTTATACTCAAAGTGGTAATACTTGTTATAAAACTACAAGTCCAAGTACATCTTCTACTAGATATTGTCCTTATGGATACACTCAAAGTGGTAATGTATGTTATATGAAAACAGAATTAAGATATAATACTGAAAAATATTGTCCAAGTGGATATATCCAAGAGGGTAATACTTGTTATAAAGAAACAGATTTAATAACTGAGTCTAAGAGTTATTGTCCTACAGGTTATACAGAACTCGGAGATAAATGTTATAAAACAACTCCTGCTAAAACATCAACTACTGAAAAAGTATATTCTTGTCCAACAGGTTATACTAAAGAAGGTAGCAAAGAAAATACTAAATGTTATAAATTAGTAAAAAGTGCTGATGAATACTACTGTGAAAATGAAAAAGCAACTTTAAAAGGAACTTTATGTTACTATAAAGAAGAAAGTAAATTCTTAGGTTACTATTGTCCTTATGGATATACTCTTGATGGTCAAACATGTTATAAAACTACAAAAGAAACTACTTCCCCTATCTGGTCTAATGCAGAATATATTTATTCAGAAAATGAATACGAACCAGGTTATGTAAGAACTGGTAAAGCAACTTATGTAAGAACTTGTGTTAGAGATGATGGAAGAAGTAATCCAGATCAAGATCCAAATACTATGAAATAAATCATAGTATTTTTTTTACCTAAAAAAAGAACCTATTTGATAATAGATTCTAATGCAAGAGTAATCATATCATTAAGTGAAGTTTGTCTTTCTTCTGGAGTAAGAACAACATTTGAAAACTTTGAATCAACTGCGGTTGCTATAACACTCGCCTGGATACCCATAGAATTTGCTATATGACAAAGAGCAAAACCTTCCATTTCCTCGCCTAAAGGATGAATATCTTCAGGCATTCTATTAAGTAGTCTATCCATACCTACATAAGGTCCAAATACGTCTGCAGTAACTATAGTACCTACATGAATATTCATACCAAGTTCTTTTGAGATATTAATAATAGTTTCGTTTAATTCTTGTGTTGGTTTAACAGTATGCTCTTTATAATCATTAAATGAATAAGCAAAATTACTTTCACTATAAATATTATCGGCTAAAATAAGTTCAGGTATTTTAACTGATTCATCTACTACTCCACAAGTACCTATTCTAATAATTTTTTTTACATTAAAATAATGTATAAGTTCAAAAGCATAAATACTCATCGAAGGCATTCCCATACCACTTGCCATAACTGTAACTCTAATTCCTTTATAATAACCAGTAAACCCGTACATATTTCTTACACTTGTAACAAGTCTTGCTTCAGTTAAAAAGTTTTCAGCAATATATTTAGCTCTTAAGGGATCTCCGGGCATTAAAACTATTGGTGCAATATCTTCTTTCTCACATTTAATATGAATTGGATTTTCTCCTACAAACATTTTTATCATCTCCTATAATAAAAGTATAACAAATAAATTTCTTAAAAACAATTTTTATTTACAATAATTTTACAATTAAAGTATTAAAAAAGATAGTTATTTAAACTATCAATTTATATTAGGTAAGCATTCAGCCCACTCTTTTAATCTATTACATTTATCTTCAATTTCATTTTGAATATCACTTCTTTTACGATGTTCATCATTTTCATCATAAAATGAAATTTCACTCCAAATATGAGTTCTAGGATCATATTCTACTTTAAATCCTTCAGGTAAAGTATCAAATTTATACTCTTTAGCAAATAAAATATAGTTTTCTGTTTTAGATACCTCTAACCAATAATCAAAACTATTATCTCTTACTTTTTTAATAATAACATCATCATATTTTTGATATTCCTCTAAATTTTTAATATCCTCATTTAAATATTCATAGAATTCAATTTTATAATGTCCAGAACAACTAGCAAAAGTTTTATAGCCTTTCTTATTTAATAACGATACTGCTGGAGCAATTAATTTATCACAAACAAATACTTTAGGATGATCTTCAGCATTTGTGCAAACTTCAAAACTTTCTTTATCTATAATACTATTTTTATCCATATTATTATTCCAATTTACTTAATTTTCTTAAAGTCTCTTTTAGCTTTTTCATAGTTAAAGAATATTCCACCAATAATCATCGGAGCATAATAATCAATAACTCGCCATAATATTAAAGACACTGATAAATACATCGAAGGAATAACAAATTCATATAAATGAACATAAGCATATTCCATACCACCAGTACCTCCAGGGATTGGAACAAATGAACCAATTAAAAATTTAAATACTGATAAAACAAATATTGCTAAGAAGTTGTTATAAGGACATCCTATTGCTTTGAATACAAAAAACGGTACCGCAAAAGCAAATGCTAAAGCAAGACTTTCAAGTAATATTAACTTATAAAAATAAGATTTATTATTAACAAGTTCTTTATAACTTTTTTGATAATCTTCACAAGATTTTTTTATATTATTAATCTTTTCCTCTTTATTTTTTATTATCTTTAATTTACAAAGAATATTTATAAAAAACTGGCAAACCTTTTCACATAAACTAATTTTATACGATAATAAAACTACAAGAAATAATAAAAAGTAATTAATTAAAAAACCAATTATTAAAATTATATTTAAAAAGCCTGTTGGCATCGCCCATTTAAAAATTAAATTTAATATTAAACTTATAATAGATAAAAAAACAATAGAACATTGTAAAATAATAAAATGTTTAATAAGTACGGTAGTTCCCTCTAAATAATTAACCCCCTCTTTTTTCATTTCAATTAACTGAAGTGGTTGTCCTCCCGAAGAAAAAGGAGTTATTCCATTAAAAAATTTAGTCATTAAATATAATTTAAATGCACTAAGAAAAGAATAATCTTTCTTATGATTATTAACAAGTTTCTTTAAAAGTAATGTTTCTAGTAAAAAATAAACTAAATAAATAATAATAGCAAGTAAAAGCCACCATAAATTTGCATTATGAAGTACCTCTAAAGAAACTTTATAATTATCTTTTAAAAAGTACCATACCAAAAATATTGAAAGTAATAATACTAATCCGCTATTTATCAATGTTTTACTTTTTTTCATATTAATCACTACTTTATTATACAACTAATTATATTATAAGGCAAATTATTTATGCTTATCTCACTTTATTTTGCCAAGCAAATATTCTTTATCAGATAAAATCTTTCCATTTAGATTATAATAATACTTTGTGTCTTTTTTATAATTTAAAAGAAGTTCATTTTTATTTATAACTTTAGAATATTTAATATCATAAAGCATTTTTTCTAAAATAAATTTTTCATATATAATACTTTTATTTTTAATAACCTCAATTGTTTTATAAATAAATAAACTTATCATTAAATAATTATTAAAATTATATTTATAGTTTAAAAATAAATAAATTAATATAAACAGAAATGATGTTAAATAATGATACTTAATGACCTTTTTAAATGGTAAAAAATAAGCATATATTTCAAAAAGTATTTTACTTCCATCTAAAGGAATAATAGGAAGTAAATTAAAAATCATTATTGAAAAGTTTATTTTGATAAAAAAAGGATCCTTAAAAAATATAAATAAAATACATTGAAAAACTGCTCCCATAATCGAAATTAAAAAATTATTTATAAATGATGAATTATAAATATTATCTATTTTAGTTATTCCTCCAAAAGGAAAAAGTTCAACACTTTTAATTTTATAACCTAAAATAATTGATATTAAAATATGTCCTAATTCATGAAAAATAACAATACCAAATATTATTAAAGCATTTTTAATATAACCACATAAAAAAGCTATTAATAAAAAATATAATGTTAAATAATTAACTTTGATTTTTAATTTCTTTATATTCATCATAAGAATAGAACTTATTATCTTTAGTAATAGCTAAATAAAATACTTTATTAGCACTTCCTATTAAAGCACCCTCATTTATATAATCATAAATATTTACATTAATATTTTCTAAAAGACCATACCAAATATCAAAACCATCACTACTTTGAACAATAACTAAATTATTTATTTCATCTTTATTACCTTTGAAAACCACTATTCCAGTTGAAATAGAGTTTACAATATTATCCTCTAAATTAAGTTTGATACCATTTAAATACTTCTCCCCATTTGTATAATCTATTTTTTTACTTATAACAGGAACCTCTTTTTTTATATTAAAAGATCCAAAATATTTTTCATAAAAATTATTAAATTTATTAAATTTAAATGTATCATTAAAAACTACTTTTTTAAAATTATCTTTATTTTCAGGACTTATCTTAATAAATATTAAACTTCCTATTAAAAGTACTAAAGATATTAAAACTTTATTAAGAAATTTTTTTAAATTTTTTCTAAACTTATCACTTTTATCATCTCTAAGATATTCACTTAATAATTTATCATCATTATTTTCCATACTTAAGTATATGTTTCTTAAATAAAATAATACTTATTAACTGAATCATAATACTTTTTTTTATTATAAAAAGAAAATCACTTTTAAAAATAATACTAAATATTAAAATAAAAATTAAATAATATAAAATATTTTTTATATAATAATTTTTTATTTTTTTCAAAGTATAATATAAAATAACTAAAATAATTGTTACAAGTACATATGTAGATAATATGTTATCTATTAATAACCCTACACATATAATTAAATAAATATTTTTTAAATTTAAATAGTTTAAAAAAAAGAAACTATAATAAATTGTATAATTATAAACTAATAAATCTAATATCATTGTTTATTCCTTGATAAAACTACCAAATAATCTATTTTATTTATATCTACTGGTTTAATTTCATATACTTTTTCTGGTGTATAAATAATCCCCTTTATAGTTCCTAAAACTATTTTTTCATTATATCCTGTTAAATTAGAAATATATATTTCATCATTTATATTTAAGTTTTCATTACTTGAAAAAATAAGTTTATTATCATCATATTTTAAAATCCCCAATTCATTTTTACCAAAACCTTGAATTATAAAATCATTATTTGTAATCATTTTAACTATAATAAAATCTTTATATATATTTTTTACAGTACCAATTAAGTATTTATCATATATTACTAAATCATTTTTAGAAATGTTTTTTGTATCACAGATAAGTTTTAATTCTTTTCTAAAAGCATAAACATTATTATTAATTACTTTTGCATAAGTAATATTATCTTTATAATCATAACCTTTTATAATATTTATTTTATTAATTTGTTCATATAAAGAGGATAACAAAATACTTTCATTAAAAGTATATCTTGGTTTAAACAAACTAAAAATAAAATTCTTTGATATAAGAATAATAAAAAGTATTAAAAAAAGATATGAATTATTTATAAACTTTTTCACATCTTTATTATTTGTTAAATATAAATTTCTATTCACAAATATTATCTTTTATATTAATATTTGGATTTACAAAAATAGTCTTTTCATTATTACATCTTACTAAATTAAATTTTTCAAATTTATATACTCTATCATTATTTTTATTTTCAGTATATTCTTTACCCTTTACAATATTATCAATAGAGTCTCTTTTGTCAGTTAAAATATATGATAAATCATAAATATTATCTTCATTATATTTATAATAGATATTACTGATTCCTAAATAATAAACATTATCAAGTAAATTTGTCATTTTATTATCATAATTATAATTTACTAAAAGATCAGCAGTTTTATAAATATCTAAATCATATATTTTTACATAAGTTAAATCAATTTCCTCGTTGTCTTCGCTAATTATATATTTTGTAACTTCACCAGTAAACTCTATTTCATCATATATATGATATTTTTTAGGATTAATATTTAAGTTTTTTAAAACTATTTTTTTATTATCTTCAAAATTTACATAACCATTAATACCTACTTTAGAATCATAATAATCAATTTCTATTTCAGAGGAACCAATTATTTTACTTACTTTGCCTTTTATATGAACAAATTTATTTTTTGTACTATGATATGTTTGTTTTAGGTTTGTTCCTAAATATTCTGATATACTTTTTACTTCAATCTCATTTCTATCACAAGCATAACTTTTTTTATAATTTTTATCTAATATAAGTTTTTTATCACATTTATAGATTCTATAGATTAAACTATTGTAGGTACTAACCTTTTCTGAGGATTTAAACTCTATAATCATAACTGGTGGTTTTTTTAAAACTATAAATGAATAATAATCAATTAAATATACAAATAAAAATACCATTATAGGAAATATTACTACTTTTAAAGGTAAATTCTTTGTATTAATTATTAATGATATACTTAAAATTATTATACCAATTAGCGTAAGAATTAATCTATAAATTGCATAGTTAAGTATGAAAAAGGGAGCAAATGTAAAAATAAATCCTATTATAAAAAACCATATATTTTCTTTTTTCATTTAACTACCTACTTCCTATATTAAGTATACAATATTTTTTTTGAAGTTGCTACAAAAATTTATTGTTAATTGTAAAAAATTATTATATAATTATATATAGTAAAGGGAAAGTGTGATAGTAATGTTTAGAGAATTTGATTATGATAATAAACCAGTTGTTGAAATAGTTAATGAAATTATCGAAGATTCTATTAAAAAAGGTGCATCAGATATTCACTTTGATCCCGAAGAAAAAGGTATAAATGTAAGAATAAGAATAGACGGTGAATTACATGATTATTGTAAAATTCCCGAATCCGTTAAGAAAAATCTTACAACTAGAGTTAAAATTATAAGTGGTATGAATATTACTGAATCAAGACTTCCCCAAGATGGTGCTATTAAACATCTTGATGATGGTAAACAATTAGACCTTCGTGTGTCTTCGCTTCCCACTATTCATGGTGAAAAAATCGTTATAAGAATACTAGACTACTCTATGTCTCTTGCAGGACTTGAAACTTTAGGATTTACTGATGAAAATTATGAAAAAGTTAAAACCGCACTTACTGCTCCAAATGGAATTATACTAGTTACTGGTGCTACTGGTTCAGGAAAAAGTACAACAGTTTATTCAATGCTTCAACTACTTAATACACCACAGACAAACATTATTACAGTCGAAGACCCAGTTGAAATGAAAATGAAAGGTTTAAACCAAGTACAAGTTATGAGTGAAATTGGTTTAGACTTTAATACTACTCTTCGTTCTATTTTAAGACAAGACCCTAATGTTATAATGATCGGAGAAATTCGTGATGATGAAACTGCAAGAATTGCTGTTAGAGCGTCAATTACAGGTCACTTAGTACTTTCTACTATCCACACCAATAACTCACTTAATACTATTGAAAGACTTCTTGATATGGATGTTGAAAGATACCTTTTAGGTTCTGCACTAACCGCTATTATATCTCAAAGATTATGTAAAAAATTGTGTCCTAAATGTCGTAAATCAAGACCAACTACTGAATATGAAAAAAACTTGTTTAAAAAAGTATTAAATAAAGATGTTCCTGCAATATATGATGCTGTAGGTTGTGATGAATGTTTTGATGGTTATAAAGGAAGAATTGCTCTTCATGAAGTACTACTTCTTAATCAAGATATAAGAGATGCAATTATTAATAATATTAAAAAAGAAGAACTAAGAAATTTAGTTTATGGTAAAGATAATACAAAAACTCTACTCGAGGATGGACTAGTAAAAATTATTAATGGTTCTACCACTATCGAAGAGGTTGTTAAAGTTATTGATCTTGATACAGACTTTGGTGAAAATGATGTTGAAATTAGAAATGCTTTCTTAGGTAAAGAACTAAAAAAAGATGAAGAAAATTTAAAAAAAGAACAATCTGAAATTATTGATACATTATAAAAAACGCTTTTTACGCGTTTTTTGTTTGATTGTATTATAAATATTAAAATAAAAACTGCATTTTATTACAGATTTTTAAAATAATTTAAATTTCTTACATAGATTATTAAAATCATTTTCTGTTATTTGTCCCCAAAGTAAATCTTGTTTAGCAGTAGATAGTAGTGCATCAGAACAAGCATCATATTCTACATAAGAGCCATTATTATAATATAAATCCTCAAGTAAATCAATTATATATTTCATATTCTTTGGAATATCAAATTCTATCTTCATATCATAATTAAGATGCTTTCTATCTTTCCAATAATCTATTTCTTTCATAATAACATTTCAAAAAAATTTTGTTGAATTCTCAAAATCGGCAGTGCGGGGCGGATACTGCCGCCACGCACATTACCATAGTTCTTACCTTATCCAATGCGATATGCATTATCTTTAGTACCATCTCCTGTACCCACAATTTTTAGGATACTAGAATCTAGATAAAATGTCGGTTGGACTGCAAACTGGTTATCGTTGACACTACCAGCGCCAACAAAGCCAGATGAACTCAAAGTAGAAGCACTAGCCGAAAGCGAGGCATTCGGGGAAATTAACCATTCACCGTCACCAATAAATGGTGATGATTTAAATACCCAATTATTATTTTTACAATCACTATATGATGAACTATCCCAATAATATAATTCTTTTGCTCTACAATTTTCCTTACTAGTTGTACTACCTCCAACTGTTGCATATCCATAATCACTTGGATACATTAGTCCTACTTTAGCAAATACATATTTTGGATTACCACTATATAAATTTTGTAGTGTCCCACTTGTAGCATACGGACTTCTTTCTGCTTTATACCAATTTTTCGTTATTATTGTCTCTATATTATAATTACTTTCAGAAAAAATATTTGCCCCTCCTAAATGCCATTTTGCTTTTACTATTACATCATTTAACTTACTATTTACTCCACTTGTAGCAAGTAAAGTACTTAAGTATGTTCCATTTAATTCTGTTTTAAGTGAAGCTGTACTCCAATTATTTGTTCCTGCTGAATTCCACACTTTACCACTTGTACCACCATAATTATTTGTATCAAGTATTTTTAATAGTTTTTTTGTACCACTACTTGAAGTTCCATCAGCTGAGTATTCTTCATCAAATAATCCTATTATTCTAAATAATAATGAACTATCTGAACAAGCACCACCTGTTTTATTATCTAAACATATATAATTATATGGATCTGTTCCTTCATATCTTAAACCATTTTCATCAAAAATATCACTATTATTTTTGGCAAAGACTGTATCAAAAGATTTTCCACTTACACTGCTTCCACCATCATTATTTTGATAATCACACTGTATACTATCTTTATCTACATAAAATGAACCTGCAAAAGTTTTACCAGCTAGTTTATTTTGATCAGCATCTAAATTATAAAATGCCATATTAAATTTCCATGTATCTGTGGTACCATTTTTAGTCGCATCTGTAATACTAGCACCCTTTACAATTAATCTTTTATAAGGATTTTGTGTCCAACTTGAATCATAATTAAAATTCTTTTCATCAGCATAATTATTTGTGCCTGTACTTCCTACTGCTTTTAAAGTAAGCTCTTTTAAAGAGGAGTCCGTAACAGGTGTAGGACTTACTCCATAAATACTAGAATTTGTATCATATTCATAATATATATCATAAGTACAAGTAACTTTTACATTAGGATTTCCACTTGTTAAAACTACATTTAAATTAGCACTATTTTCTGCAGCTTTAGTACCTGTTTCATAAGCAACCATATCTTTTTTAGATACACTTAAATTAAGATTTGCATCTTTTGTTACAAATGTTGCTTTAGCAAACTGGTCAATAGTAATATTAATTTTATATTTATCAATATTCTCTTTATAAGTACCAAAATAAGCAAATGAAGCACCCACTACAATAATAAGAAGCATAACACTTGCTACAATGGATAATAATTTTATATTAGATTTATTTTTTGCATCCATAAAAAAACCTTCTTTACTCTATAAATAGTATATCAAAATTATAAAGTAAATAAAAGTTTTATTTTAATAATTTAACAATTTTTAGTAAAGTAAAATATTTAAGTAATAAAACTATATAACTATTAATAAGAAAAAATGATGACATAATAATAACTTTTTTAATATATAAATATAAATTATTAATATTTCTTTTATACTTGGAAAATATATTTAAATAAATATGTTTAATTAACTTATAAGAATAATAAGAATTTAAATATAATATAAATATATTTAATAATTTATAAAGCACTATAAATATTAAAATAAATAATAAACCTTTAAAATGAAAATATTTAGTAAAAATAGTAATAATATATCCCATAGATATAAATTCACAAAATAAAAGACCTTGGGATAAATTAATACTTAAAAGTGGTAATATAATAAGAAAAATACTAATAATAAATATAAATAAAAAATCTTTAAAAGAAAGTATTTTAGTAAATAAATCAAAATTATTTAAATTAATTGGATATAAAAGTGCTAATATAAAACCTATAAAAAGTGCTATAACTATACTATAATTAATATATTTTTTCATACTTAATTATATAAAAAAGAAGAAGAAATTATTACTTTTTCTTCTTCATATTTCTAATTTTATCTCTATTTTCTTTAGTATAACCCACTAAAATATTTTCATTTTTATTAGAAATAGTTTCAAATATTTCATTAAAACTTTCTTTTTTAGCTTTAGTATTTAAACTAGTTTGAACTATTGTATGAAGTTTAAACTTTTTATCCATTACAAGTATTGCTGTATATGCTCTAAAACCATTTACTCTTTGAATATGTTCATAAATCCATAAAACATCTTCATATTTAACAGCATAAAAATTATTTATGTAACTTACAATATAATTATCAGTTAAAAATAATTTTAAATCTTTATAATTAAATGAATCTTTACTATTTAACTGGCTATTAATCATATTTAGTTCATTTCTTGAAGTACTTTTAAAATATTTTTTATATTTTTTTGCTTTAATAAAATATGCTATTAACATTACCATTCCTGTTATAAATGTTATAAAACCAAGCATATCACAAATACCAGTTTCATTTGATAAATTATCTGTCATATTCATATATACTGATCCAAAATAATTTGAAAAATCAGCCACAGTTAAAGCTTCATCACCCTTAAGTTCATACATCTCATTATATGTATCAATAGCAATCTGTTTTACATCTTTAGTAGTCGTATAAGTATAACCATATATTCTTATATTATCTTTACCATCATTTTCAAAATTTTCCTTATATGTTGCTTCATCCATATAAGCAATATACACATAAGTTCCATCAGTTACAAAATAGTAATACTCCTTTTTATCATCGAAACCAGCAAATAATAGAGCTGTATTTTTAACATCTAAATATGTATAAATATTTTCTTTATCTTCCCTTTTACTTTCAATAACATCATTTAAGTTTTGAGCATCTTTTTTAAGTTTTTTATCAAAATATTCTCCGAAAAAGAAAAGTCCAATTCCTAAAATTATTACTAAAAGTGATATCCATATTTTATTATTTGTCTTTTTTATATCTTTATTAATTACTTCATTAGTTATCATTTTTTTACCTCACATTCTCTTAAAAAATAGATATATATTATTTATATCTATTCATTTGAGCCATAACTTGTTTTACTTGTTTTTGACTTGGTTTTCTACCCATTCCACTCATCATAGCTTCAATCATTTTTTCATTTATAGGGGGATTTTTTTCAAGCATTTTCTTTGTTACAAGTCTTGCAATTAAAAATCCTGCAATTATACCTACTACTAAACCTATTAAACCCCAAGCAATTTGTGCTCCCATTATTTATCACTCTCCCATAAAAATTATACTAAATTAACGCTTAAAAGTCTACATAGAAAGTTTACTTTTTTCATAATAAAATATTTGATATTTTTACAAACATTTGTTATTGACACTAATTCTAACCAATGGTATGATTATTATAGGAAGCGAAAGTAAAGCGGGCGCTACCACTAAACTATTATTTAATTAGAAAGTGAGGTGGTTATAATGACAACAAGATTTAAAAATGATATTCTTATTATAATTATTCTCATCTTAGTATATATCATAACCAAGTTAATATAAAAAGCGCCTTAATCTATGTTTGCACATAGATTAAAGCGTTCACCAATTATCGGTAGCGCTCGCAATGCAATTTACGAGTAGCTTCCTTTTTTTATTATATGCAAGGAGGTTCCTTACATACTTAATATAGCATATTTTAATTATATTTTCAACGGGCTGAATATGTTTTTTTATAAAAAAACAATCATACCATCAGTTATATTTGATAGTATGACTATTTTAGAAAGCTAATGTAAAGCAAGTAACGCCACAACACTATTATTTCATTAGAAGATGAGGTGGTCTAATGAAATAAGACATCAAAAAAGTTTTCAACTATATAATAATTATTATCATGAGTATTATACTATTACTTAATGCAACTATTGTAATAGTACCAATTCTAAAATAAAAAATGTGCCTTCATTTATACTTACTAATAAATTAAAGCGTTCCAAATTACAAATGTCATCACTTACGAATAGCTTTCTTTTTATGTAAGGAGGTTCCTTACATACTTAATATAGCATATTTTTATTATATTTTCCAGTTAGTTAAATACATATTTCATCAAGCCAAAAATAATCTTTATTATCAAAATCACAAACAAAGAAATTATAATTAGTAAGGGATTTTAATAAATATGGTTTACTTGTATTACCCTCGCATAAAAGATAAGAATTTTTAACAGTTAATTTTTCTTCTTCACTTTTATATTTATTATAATAGTTATGAACATTATTTACTAAATAATAAAAGTGATTATCTTTATTATCTGCATAGATCTTATTATTTATCATAGTTTGATTAATCCTTAAGGTCATTTGTTCATATAAATTTTGAGCCATTCCTACATCTTCCCTATTTGATTTATAAATAGCCTCGAAACTTTTGTATAACATATAAGGACTATCTTTTGCTAAAATACACATATTTTTGTTAATATTAAATATATAAAATTTTCTCATACTTTTTCCTTTCATTTTAATATTAACAAATTCATTTCAAAAAAAATGTCGAAAAAACTACTTTTCGAGCATATTTTTAATTTTTATAATAATTGAGTTTATATCAAATCCTAAAAATTTTAAAACATCTTTCTTTTTACCAGAAACTGCATAATCATCAATACCAATTGCACATTTAGGATTACTTGCAAATCTATTCCACATATTTGTTTTTCCTGATTCTAAAGTAAATGTTAATACATCCTTAGGTAATAGTTTTTCTTCATAAATAGGATTTTGCATCATAAATAGTTCTGCACTTGGCATAGATACAACTCTTATATCAATACCTTCGAGTGCAAGTTGTGAGGCAATTTCTAGTGCAATAGTTACTTCATAACCTGTAGCAATAATAACTGCATCTAAATGATATTTTTCTTTTCTAACTATATAAGCACCATATTTAACATATTTACCATTTGTATGTTTTAAAACATTTATTTTTTCATTACTTAAAATAAGAGCAACAGTTCTTTTATTTTTTATAATGTATTCCCATGAACCAATAATTTCATTTATATCCGCAGGTCTTAAAACCACTAAATCAGGTATAAGTCTTAAATGAGATATTTCTTCGACTGGTGAATAAGCCATACCATCACTATTTACACTATCATTTCCAAATATATAAGTTACCGGAAGTTTTTGCATACTTGCACTTCTTATAAAAGAAAGCATTTTACTAGCATATACTAAATTACAAGAACAAAAACATCTTAAATTAGACATAGAAAGACCATTAACAATACCTGCCATAGCACTTTCTTTTTTACCAAATTCAATATTTCTTCCTAAGGGATCTTCATTTGTCATTAAACTATCTTTTGTTAAAATAGCTTTAACATCTTTAAAAGCATCAGCACTACCACCCATAAAAAACTTAGTTTTCGGAGCAATAAAATTCATTGCCTTTTGATTCGAAGAAAGTTCATCTTCACAGTATTTTTCATTTATTTGATAATTAGTACTATCAAATTCAACATTAAACTCACCTTTTTCAAGTAAATTTATAACATTTATTATGTTACTATCTTTTGTAGCAAGAGCTTCATCGTATATTTTTTTCCATTTATTAAATGTTTTTTCCATACGAGCATTTATAATATTATTAAATTCTCTTTTTACCTCTTCATTAACATAAAAACTTTCTGTAGGATATTTACTTTCAATTTTTAAATTAATAAGTTCTTCGTTTGTAATTATATTACTATATACTCTTGGACTATTACTATTTTCAAGACCATAACCAAATTCATTATTAACTATTACAAATGATGGCATATCACTTTTCTTAGCATCCTTTAAAGCATCCTCAATCTGTTTAGGATTATTACCATTTTTAACATTTATTACATTAAAATCAAGGGCATCTAATCTTGCTTCTAAATCTTCAGTATAAGTTTTAGAAATATTTCCATCTGAGGATATACCACTGTTATCATAAATAAAAATTAATTTATTAAGTTTTTGATTACTTGCAAAAGCCATTGCTTCATAGCCCGCACCCTCCTGAATATCTTCATTTGTCAAAAGAACATAGGTATAATAATTAATCAAATCTAAATCTTTATTTATATTTAAAAACATACTTTCAAAATATCTTTCAGATAAAGATACACCGACTGCTAAAGAAGTATTATCTCCAGCAAGAGAAGATGATGCATCAATACCCATTTCTTTATTATATAAAAGAGCACCTGGTGCATAAGAATCAACATCTCTATATCTTTTTAAATCCTCAATTTGATAATCATACCCAGCATAAAATAAAGTTGCATAAAGAGCAGCACTATAATTTTTCGAAGGTATAATTAATCTATCTCTATTAATAAAACTAGGATTACTTGGTATTACATTTAAAACATTACTATATAAAGCATAAAATATTGGCACTCCAGTTAAAGTATGACCAGGATTACCCTCACCTGCTTTATCCATCATATCAAATGCTAAAAATTTTATACTATTAATTATTTCATTACTTTTTACTGCCATATAACTTTCCTTCCTATTATATAGTTTATCATAATTTAGTTTTCATTTAAATATCTTTTTAACTCAATAGCTATATTTTCAGGAATAACTTTCTTTAACTCTTTGATATCAGCATTCTTAATTTTCTCAATACTACCAAACTTTTTAAGTAAATTATTTATTCTTTGAGTACCTAATCCCTCAACATTAGAAAGCATACTTTTAAGCATACCTTTACTTCTTATTGTTTTATGATAAGTTATAACAAATCTATGAACTTCATCTTGGATTCTAGTTAAATAATTAAATACATCATCATGTCCTGTTAAATCATAAGTTTTTAAAGTATCACTATCTAAAAGAGCATTTGTTCTATGATGATTATCTTTTTTTAAACCCACTACTTTAATATTTAAATTTAAAGTATTTAAAACATCTTTACAAGCATTTATTTGATTTAGTCCTCCATCTAAAATTATTAAATCAGGCATTTCTTCTTTATCAACTATACATCTAAAGTATCTACGATATATAACCTCTTTCATCATATGATAATCATCATTTTTATCTACACTAATTTTATATTTACGATAATCATTTTTACTTGGCTTACCATTTTTAAATACAACCATTGCTCCTACAGAAAAAGATCCAAAAAGGTTTGAATTATCAAAGGCATCTATTCTATATAAACTATTCATATTAAGAATCTTTCTTAGATTATCATGAGCTTCAAATACTCTTTTTTCATCATTTTTAAATCTATCTAAACTATTTTCTAGAGTAATTTTTGCATTTTCATAGGCTATTTCAAGAAGTTTTTTCTTTGTTCCTTTTAAAGGTTTAACAAAGCTTGTATCAAGTAGTTTAGAAAGCATATTTTCCTCAATATCGGTAGGAATAACTATTTCTTTAGGAACTTCATGTTTTTGATAAAAAGAATATAAATAACTTACTATTTCTTCTTCATTGCTTTCAATAGGAACAATTATATTATTATGACTACCAAGTAGTTTACCATTTCTAATAAAAAGTATTTCAATAGAAAGATAGCCTTTGAAAAAATAATATGACACTACATCTCTATTAACAAAATCATTAGATTGAACTTTTTGTTTTTCACAAATATAATTAATATACTCCAGTTCATTTTTTAGTTCTAATGCTTTTTCATAATTTAAATTCGAAGAAAAATATTCCATTTTTTCTTTTATTTTATCAGTAATTATTTTATCATTACCACGTAAAAATGATAGTATTTCACTTTCCATAGTCTTAATTTTTTCCTCGGGGATATCTTTAGTGCAATAGCCAAGACATTCTCCTATATGATAATATAAACATACTTCTTTAGGCTTTCCTTCACACTTTTTCAAAGGATATAATCTATTTATTAAAGATACCATTCTTCGAGCAGCATAGGCATTAGGATATGGTCCAAATAAAAGTTTCTTATCACTTTTCTTTACATTTATATATCTTGATACTTTTAAAGCTGGATAAGGTTTTTTAACATATTCAATATATGGATAAGTTTTATCATCCTTTAAAAGAATATTATATTTAGGATTATATTTTTTAATTAAATTTATTTCTAATATAAAACTTTCAGTTTCAGTTTTTGTTACAATATACTTAAAATGATCTACTTCACTAACCATTAAAGCAGTTTTTCCTGTTACTGTTCCACGAAAATATGAATGAAGTCTTTTATTTAAATCTTTGGCTTTACCTACATAAATTATTATTCCATCACTATTAACCATTTGATATGAACCAGGTGCATGTGGAACAAGTTTTAATTCTTCCTTAAACATAATAATTCTCCTTACAAAAATATTATACTACAAAAATACCTAAAAATAAGATATAATTTTTATGAGGTATATTATGTTATTAAATGAATTTGAATTAACTATTAAAAAATCTAAATTTATAGGCTTACTATATAAAATTGATACCGAAGAAGATATCAAAAAAATACTTAATGATGTAAAAAGTATGCATCCAAAAGCAAAACATTTTCCTTATGCGTACATATTAGGCACTACTGCAGGAAAAACTGATGACAAAGAACCACATAATAGTGCTGGAATGCAAATATATAATATTTTAAATTATAATAATCTAAATAGCCATCTTTTAATAATTATAAGATATTTTGGAGGAACTAAACTTGGAGCAAGTAATCTTTTAAGAACTTATTTAGAAGTTGCCAAAAATGTAACAAAAAAAATCACAAATTAATGTGATTTTTTAATTAGTTCATTTTTTTCTTAAGTACTAATGCAGCAGCACCTAATAGAGCTAAACTTATAAGTGTAACTGAAGTATATACTAAGATTCCATCAACAGTATTTGGATTTTCAACTTTTGCTGGAGTATAGAAACTAACTTCGAATGTAGAGAAACTTTCAGTTTCAATTTCAATATATTTTTGTCCATTTTCCTCTTTAATTTCATATTCTTTAGTATCAATTACAGTTTCACAATTTTTATGTACTACTTTTGCATGAGTAAATGTAATTTCATTAGGAACAGCAACTTTTATTTTTACTTTTCCATTTATTGCTTCATTAGGAATAACTTTAGATTCTTGATTAACTGTATAATATGGTTTAATATCAAGAACTAAAACACCTTTTTCTTTATCATAAGATTTAATTTCACTAGAAATTTTAACCTCAACTAAAGTGTTTTCTAATCCTTCGATTTTTGAAGAATCAACAGCCTCTTTTAAACCTGTTACAGTATCAGTAAGTTTTGCATCAGTTAATTCTTTAGCAACCTTTTCATCTACTTTATCACTAACTTTAACTTCTGGAGCAGTAACAACTAATTCGCCTTTATTTTCACTAACTATAGTATACATTTCACCATCTTTAACAGCTTTTACACCTGTTACTAGTTTTACTCCATCTTTTTTAGTAACTATTTCATCAGTAAATGAACCACCAGAAATTTCAATTTCATCAGGTTTCATCATATCAAGAGTACCTTTAAAAGTACCACCTTTTATTACGATTGCTTTTGCTAATGCACCTTCAGTTGCAGAGTCTGCTAAATAATGTTGAATAGCAGCATTATGTGAGGAAGTATATTCTCCACCATCAATAGTCATTTCAACATGTCCATAGAAACTAGGATGTGATTCAATTTGAATTGCAGAACCAGTACCTTTAATTCCTTCACCTTCACCAATACTATCCTTCTTTTCACCAGTTGCAGTAATTTTTGCATTTTTAATATTCCAGATACCTGCTTTTGTAGCAATACCTGAAGTTACGCCTTCAATTGTAGCTCCATCGATATTCCATATTGCATAACCAGCTCCGTAAATACCATCAGTATTTCCAATTAGTTTTGCACTTGAATAAATATTGAATACTGGACAGTTTTCAGTATTTCTAATATTTCCATTAATTTGAATACTAGAACCCTCAACTCCATTTTTGTTTAGGTCTCCCTCAAGAGTACCATAAACATTTACATTTACGCCATAAGAAACATATTTATTGTCATTATCTGGAAAAACAACAATAATTGCCATATGACCTTTTAAATGTACATCTTTGCCAACAGTAACATTACTATAATTGACATCTTCTTTATTCTTAGATCCTTTAATATAGATTGGTGAAAAATTAGTTATATCATTTTTCATTGAACCTTTTCCAGTTAAATCAAGTGTTCCACCATCAATATTAATTGAAGTTTGATTTTTAAATAAAATGTCATGATTATTTAAATCAATTGTAACTTCTTTACCATCAACTAAATATAAATCTTTTGTAACTTCAAAATTTTCAGTTACTTTTGCTTCACCACCAGTTGCAAGAACTGCTTTAAGTTCTTCTTCTGTTTTAACTTCTTTAGTTTCTGCAAAAACTATTGAGGGTAAAATTATTGCAAAAGCCATTACTAAAGTTAAAACTATTCTTTTTAGGTTCTTCATTTTCCCTATCCTTTCTATATTCATACTATCATAATAATGTTTTAATTTCAATAGATTAAACTGATAATTTTATTCTATGTGTAAACCAATTATTAATAAATATTATTATATAATGTCAAGATAAATGTCGTAAGAAATGTCATAAGAAATTTTATTATTATTTCAAATACAACGACTATAAATAAAAAAATAACACTAAGTTTTTATAGTGTTATTCATATTTATAAATCATTAGGTTCTATATAAATTTATTTTTTATTAATTACATTAATATAGTTGTAAGGTATTTCAATATTATTTTTATCAAACACTTTCTTTAAATTTTCATTTAATTTACAACTATTTTCAAAACTTTCACTAATATCTTTTCCCCATACATAACATCTAAGTATTACTGCGGAACTATCCCATCTTATTACTTTAACATTTATATCATAGTTTGCATCTTTATATAATTTTTTAAGTTCATCCTTAGCAAGATTTATTGCCTTATCTAAATCAGATGAATAAGAAATACCATATTCCATAAATGAACAATGTTTATTTTCATTATAATCATAGTTTTCAATTGTAAGGGTATTTAAAACACTATTAGGAATAATATATCTTTGATTATTATATCCTTTTATTATAGTATGTCTCATTGATACCTCTAAAACGGTGCCAGATATATCTTTTTCTAAAATATGAATTCTATCTCCTACCTCAATTGGATGAGAAAATAAAAGAGAAATACTACCAAATAGATTCTTAAGAGCCTCTTGAGCCGCTAAGCCTAAAATAGTAGTTAATATTCCAACTGCAGATAGTAAGGTAACAGAAAGTGATTTAAACATTTTAAATTTTGATAAACAAATAGTTACACCTATTCCAAAAATTATAACAGTTTTAAGTCTACCAAAAAATATTAAAATAGTTTTTAAATTTTTATTACTCTTTTTATCCATTACTTTTTTAATAAACTTATCAATTAATAAATTTATTATATAACTTATTAAAAGTATTACTACAATACTTATTATTTGTTCTAACATAACTTATCCTTTCTAAAATAAAGATTTATTATAATCAATTTTTAAATGATCATAACTTTTTTCAGTGGCAACTCTACCACTTTTAGTTCTTTTTATAAAACCCTCTTGTAAAAGAAATGGTTCTACTACATCCTCAATTGTAGATACTTCTTCACCAATTGATGTTGCAATAGTTTCTATTCCAACAGGCCCTCCATTAAATTTTTCAATTAAACTTTTTAAATATTCTATATCAATACTATCAAGTCCATAATCATCAACTTTTAATCTTTTTAAAGCATCTTTAGTAATATCTAAAGTTATATTTCCATTACCAAGTACTAAAGCAAAATCAGATACTCTTTTGAAAAGTCTATTAGCAATCCTTGGAGTTTTTCTTGCTCTTTTGGCAAGCTCTAATGCTGCATCATCTTCAATAGGCATATCTAAAACTTTACTAGTTCTTTTGACAATACCCGCAAGTTCATCATCAGTATAATATTCAAGTTTATTTACAATACCAAATCTATCGCGAAGAGGTGAGGTAAGATCTCCTGCCCTAGTAGTGGCTCCAACTAAAGTAAAAGGCGGTAAATCTATTTTAATACTTTTACTTTTACCTTCACTACCTATTACAAGGTCAAGTTCAAAATCTTCCATTGCTGGATAAAGTATTTCCTCAATATAAGAAGGAAGTCTATGAATTTCATCAATAAATAATACATCTCCTGGTTCAAGTGAAGAAAGTACTGCTGCAAGATCTCCTGGTTTTTCCATTGCAGGCCCTGATGTTGTTCTAATATTTGTACCCATTTCATTTGCAATAATATGTGCAAGAGTTGTTTTACCAAGTCCAGGAGGACCATATAATAAAGTATGATCTAGTACTTGTCCTCTCATTTTAGCAGCCTTAATAAAAACATCTAAATTTTGTTTTATTTCAGTTTGTCCAACATATTCTGATAACCTTTGCGGTCTAATATTTTCTTCGAAAACTTCCTCATTTTGTTCATTTGCATCTAATATTCTGTCCATCTAATTTCCTCCTAACAAAATCTATAACTTCATACCAATTTTTAACATCTACTCCATATTGTAATGCTTCTACATTATGATTTCTAACATCCTCAATTACTTCTAAAGTATCATCAATTACTAAATCAATACCATATTCTACTGCCTCTTTACCTTTAGGAAAAGCTTTAAAAATATATTTATCAAAATATAACTTATGTTTTTCTAAATACTCTTTAGTTAAGTCGATTATTTCAGGGCATCCTCCACCTCTTGCTGTTAAAAGAGCTATCTCAATATTATTCTCCTTAAAAAATGAAAATGCCTCATATACTCCATCAAATAAATCAAGACTATTTGTAATATCTTTATAATATTTATAGAAAAAATCTAGCCCTTCATTTTTAGATAAATCGTGATAACTATTTAAATTATTTCCAGGTAAATGTTTATCTAAATATCTTTTTGATGTAACTGATGTATTTACAATTGTATTATCAAAATCAATACCAATTCTCATATTACCTCAATAAAAGTTTAAGTGCCTCTTTAACTTGCATTTCTACATTTAAAGAAGGATCAACATTTTTAATAACTTTATTAATTTCACTAGTTTTATAGCCTAATCCTTGTAATACTTCAAATAAATCAGCTGTTAAGTCATCACTTACATCACCATCAATCTCAATCTTACCTTTTAAATCAAGAATAATTTGTTTAGCAATCTTTTCACCTACTTTAGGAAATTTAGTTAAGTATAAAATATTTTCTCTATTTATAGCATCAACAATACCTTTAACACTACCTGTAGCAAAAAAGCCATTAGCCATTTTAGGTCCTAATCCTTTAACATTAATTAACTTTAAAAATAATTCTAACTCCTCCTTTGTTTTAAAACCATATAATGAGTTTTCATCTTCCCTAATATGATTATATAAATAAACTTTATATTCACTATTTAGTTCATATGAATATGGATTAGATACAAAAACTTGATAACCAACATTATTACATTCTAAAGTAATATTATTACTATCTTGCTCCGTAACTACTCCTATTATATAACGATACATATCTTTACCTCCACTATTTAATTATAAACCATTTTGGACTACATTAAAATAATAACACACTATTTTTTATAAATCAAGAATATTTGTTCGTTAATAAATTATAAAAAGAAAGTATGCAATATTTACATACTTTATCAGTCATATTATTTACAACTGTCCTTTATAAAAATAGATTTTCATTGCATTATCTGTATAATTAGGTTTTGAAACATCAATATCTAACAACTTACCTATTTGATATATTATAAATTGTGATGCAATTAATAAATCAAATTCCGCCAAAAGGCCATCATATCTACTTTCAAAAATAGCAATTTTATTTCCTAAATAATCTAATAATTCTTCTTCATATTTTGAGGTAGTCTTTTGTTTAAAATAGATTACACATTTATTGTTCATATTTTCAAAATTAATAAATCTTCCGTGAGAAAAATTCTTCTTTTCGTGAATAATACAGTTAAATATACCAGATTCAATAAGTTTACTTTCTAAATCATAACTTGCACAGTTACTATAATCGCCTCGAAAAACATTGATTATTTTATTATGATTAATAGCACTTTCAATAAATTTTTTATCAATTTCTTTTTGAACTTTATTACTCCAGTAACTCATAGAATCCTTAATAAAATTATTTATGTCAATATCACTATTAATCTTTTGTAAATATAATTTCATAAATAATGCCGCTGGTGCTAAAGCTCCCTCAAAAGATAAAAAACCTCTTTCTTTACCTTTATTTGTACTTGTCCTATAAGTGATTATATTATTTTTCACAATACCAGTCTTTGTTACGATATTTTGTGTTTGCCCTTTTGTAATTACATAAACATCATTTTTATTAAAATCTCTAACACTTTGAATTAAATCATTAGTCGTTCCTGAATATGAAAATAAAAATGCTTTATCTATATTTATATTATTTCTATAAAGTGCATCTCTTGGGTATAATGAATAAGTACTTGCACCATATAGTTCATTTATAACTGTTGAGGCAAAACTAGCCCCTGCAAAAGAACCACCTGTTCCAATGAATAAATAACTTTTACTATTATCAAAATTTATATCTAATAACTTATCATAAGCATTAGAATTAATAGCATTAATAACCCTTGATTCCAAATTATTTATATTAATATTACACCTTTTAATTTTTCTTCTTTCGTTATATTCAAAATTTTCACAAGTACAAACTTTATCTATTTTTTTAATTTTATATAATGAATTTAAATGTCCTCTTGCACCAAAGTTAGATACAACCTTACTAGTTAATTTAATAGATTTTTCATACCATTTTGGAAAAAGTTCTTCATTAAATTCATAACTATTTTTTATATAATCAAATATTATGCTAGATAAAAATGCATCTCCGGCACCCGAAGAATCAATAACATTACCATTATCTTTTAAATTAAATATATATTCTTTACTATTATATATAAAGATTGCACCATTTTCACCACGAGTAATAGTTACTAATTTTGCCTTTAGTAAATTATATAATTCAATATTATTTTTTAAATTTAATTTATCAAGCAAATAGTTTGACACTCTTTCATTAAAATTAATTATTTCAAAACCATTATTTAATTTATTTATAATGTCCTCTTTTGATAAATTTTCAAATTCAAAATACTGGCCTATATCAATTATTTTTTTATTACAAACGTTTTTTATGATTTCAATATTTTTATCATTCAGATTATCAAAGACTAAAATATCATCATTTTGTATATTTTTTGTTATATATTCTATATCAATTTGACTTTCTTCATACCATTTTTTTTCATTACATTTTGGACATCTTTTTTTAGAAATAAAACCTTCTTCATCATAAGAAACATGAAAACATCTTGTCTTAATATTATCTTTAATTAATACTTTGCTTACATCAACATTTAATTTTTTTAAACTTAAATTAGCAATTTTGCCTTGTATATCATTGCCAGATATTCCATATACGGCTGTAGGAATTTTTCTTTTTGCTAAATTTGCAATAATATTATGACTACTCATTCCTCCATCAACACCAATTAATTTTCCATTTTTATAGTAATAATCTAAAACTAAATCCCCAATACTAACTACTCTCATATTAATCTTTATATCCTTCGTAGCAATCAACGTTCAATCTATTTTTAAATTGCCACTTAACTAATACCTTTCTTAATTGTATTATACCACACCAATCTAGTATATGAAATGTAAATTTTGTTGACTTTTTCCCATATTTATAGTAAAATTTAAAAGTAATGAAAAAAGGAGGAAACTAATAATGGCTACTAAAATAACTAATAAAAAACCTTTATCAGGAAATAATAGATCTCATGCATTAAATGCAACAAAAAGAGTTCAAAAACCAAATCTTCAAAAAAAAGTTATTAATGGAGAAAAAGTTATTATTTCTGCAAGAGAAGCAAGAACAATTAATAAACAAAAATAAAAATACTGGTTATAAAAATCAGTATTTTTTATTTATCTTTTACAAAATATATTATTTAAAAGAACTTGAAGTTCTTCTCTATTAATAGGTTTTGAAATATAGCCATCAAAGCCCTCTTTTAAATAAAACTCCTTCATTCCTACCATTGCATTAGCAGTAAGAGCAATTACCGGAGGAACTTTAACACCCTCTAAATTTTTAAGTGTTTTTAAAGTTTGAATACCATCCATAAGTGGCATCATATGATCTAAAAATATTAAGTCATATCTTGCTCCACCTTTAATTTTTTCAATAGCCTCAGCTCCACTTTGAAGACATGTTATATTAAATTTATAATCAGATAATATTCTTTGAGCAACTTTTAAGTTTAACATATTATCGTCAACAATTAATATGTCATATAGTGATCCATCAAAATGTACATTTGAGGTACTTACTTTAGTTTGAGTATTAACTTCTTCTTTCTCAATAGCATTAAAATCTATTTTCTGTGGAAGTACTACAGTAAATGTTGTTCCAACTTTATATTTTGAGGTAAATGATATTGTACCTCCTAAAAGTTCAACTAACTTTTTTGTTATAACAAGACCAAGTCCAGTACCCTCAACTTCATTATAATTTTCTTGATTATGAATTCTTGAAAATTTAACGAATAATTTATCATAATCACTTTCTTTAATGCCTATTCCTGTATCTGCTACAGAAAATTTAACTGTAGCCATATCACCAACATTTTCACTACTTATATTAAAATCTATATGACCTTCATTTGTATATTTAGCAGCATTTGATAATATATTCATAAGTATTTGATATATTTTAAGTTCATCACCTATCATAAATTTAGGTACATCCGAAGATATATTTATATTAAGTTTTACTTTATTTTGATCAAGTTTTGCAGTTATCACCGAAGAAAGTTGCATAACAATCTTACGCATTTCATAAGTAGTTTCTTTCTTTTCCTCTTTACCACTTTCAATTCTTGAAACATCCAAAATATTATTAATAATTCCTAATAATGTTGATGCTGCATCATAAATACTTTGAACTTCACTTTTTTGATTAATTGGCATATTTTCTGTAAGAAGGCTTTCTGAAAAACCTATTATAGCATTCATTGGTGTTCTAATATCATGACTCATATTTGATAAGAAATCAGTTTTTGCTTTTGAGGCTTCATTAGCCTCTTCTTTATCTTTTTCAAGTTCATTTATTATTTTTAAATCTGGATTTTCCATTGTAAAATAAATAAGAGCCATAACAAGCCCCATTATCGAGCTATTAATTGAAACACTTGGATTTACCCAACTAATTACTATTCCAATAAGACTTAAAAATGCAAAAGAAAATACTATCATTTTCTTACTAAAATCAAGTTTTTCTTTTTTATAAATCATATATATTACTAAAAGCCCACTGTAAACGATATTAACTATATAAGTAAAATATAAATCTCTTCCATTTTGATAAGCAATTAATTTATCAATATCAACAAAGTAATTTGGTTTTAAGTAAATACTCACCCCACATAATATTAAACTTATTATCATTAAAATTATATAAAAAGGATTACTTTTAAATAATTCTTTTAAAGTTTTAAATTCTTTTTTAAGAGAACTTATATAAATAATTAGCCAAGTACTCCATATAATAGTGCTTACTAAAAAGCCTTTACAAACTATTATATTTAATAGTTCATATTTATCTTGAAAAAATAATAAATAGTTTTTTACTCCATCAAATAAAATTACAATGAATGTTAGAATTGAAAATACCTCAAAGTTTTTATTTTCTAAACTTTTTTCTTTTCTTTTTTTAGTAAATACAGAAAGTAATAATAATAAATAACATAATGATAATATCTGAAGTAAACAAGATCTTATCATTTAATATCACCACTTATTTTATTAAATATTTCAATACTTTCAGGACTATATTTAGTATTATTTTTACTTATAATTATTTTAATCATTTCTTCTTTAGAAATATTTTTAATAGTGCCTCTTGCATATTCATAAGCAATATTTACAAGATATACATATAAAGGTATTTCCTCACCTTTTAAAGATTTAGGAAAGCCCTTACCATCATATCTTTCATTATGCATTAAACATATATTTTTAGCATATTCTTTAGTTTTTTCATCTAAAGAATTAATATTATTTAAAACAATTACTGATTTATTTGGATAAGAATATATTACTTTTTTTTCATCACCATTTAAATTATTAAAATTATTAAAGTATGATACTGGTACAAGTTTTAAACCTACATCATAGTATTTAGCTGCATTAATAATTATATCTTTATTATCTAAAAGCATTAAAGAAAGTATTTCATATACTTTTTCATATACAGAATTATTATCTATTAAATAAGCCTCTACATAATTATCTAAAATATTACTTAAATCTTTATTTTGAGATTTAATAATATCTGATAAGTAATTGTTTTTAGAATACATTCTTACCATATTATTTAATCTTTTATTAATAATTTCAAAGTTAAATGGTTTTTCAATCATATCCGCTATTTCATAAGCATATACTTTTTCTTTTGTATCTTTACTATCATCTGCGGAAACTATAACAACAGGCATCTTATTAAGTAGTCTTTTTTCATTTAGAAAGTCTAGTACGCCAAAGCCATCCATAACAGGCATTTTTAAATCTAAAAACATTCCGACAATATTTTTTTCATTTGTTTTTAAATTATTATTTATTATTTCTACGGCTTCTTCACCATTTTTAGCTTCGATTATATTATACGAAGAAAATGCTTTTTTAAATATACTTCTTGTTAAATTATCATCATCCACTATCAAAAGATATTCTGTAAAATTGTTCATTTTACTAATAAGTTTTCCTTCATAATATTTATTAATCTCTGGGTTTTTCTTAACAACATCATATAAAAGTGATGAAAAATAATTATATAAATTATTAACTTCATTATTATCTCTAGAAATACTTTCTAAAGTATTTTCAATATTTAATATTAAATCAGTAATATCACTACTTATATCATTTTTTTCTTCTTTTTTAGGTTTTTCTTCAGATTTAAATGAAATAATAAATACTTTATTACCTGGAAGTAGTTTAACAAGAGCAGTATAATTATCGTATATAAGTAAATTAGATAATTTTAAAAAGTTAATAGTTTTATATCCATCAATAGGTAAATTATTAGCGCTAATTTCATTAAAATAAGTATTTGCATAATCTGGATGAAGACTTTTTTTACATCTTTCAAAGTAATCTTCATAACTAATACTTGATGGATTATCAGTGTATTTATCATATAAATATACTTTATCTTCGTTTAAATCTATTAAAGTTATATCAATTATATTAAATAAATCATTTATTAAATTATTCATTGTTACCTCCGAAGAAAGTATATAATACTTTATATAGTTCATTGGCCTTTACAAAAAGATTAGTAATGTTTTGATTTATAAAATTAATATCACCATTTTTCGCAGCCATTTCATGTTCATAAGCCATATTAGCAAAAGTCATTATTCCAAAAGTTTTACAATTACTTTTAAGAGCGTGAACTTTTATTCCATAATTTTCAATATCTTTATTTTCATATAAAGTTTTAATTTCATTCATTTGATTAATAAAACCATTTTTAAACTCTAATAAAAGTTCTTTATAAGAGGTTTCATCACCAATAAAAGATAATCCTAAATCTACATCAATTCCATTTTTTTTTAAATATTCTAAAGTATTATTCATAAGTCCACTACCCTTTCCTAGTATACAATAATATTTTAGCATAAAAAAACGCTATTTAAAATAGCATTTTTATAAATTTACTTTAATATTTTCTCTTTTTTCACTTTCAATTTGGAATAAGTCTTTTTTCTCAAAGTTAAATATTTTAGCAATTATATTTGAAGGCACACTTTCTACTGCATTATTAAATGATGTAACTGCATTATTATAACTTGTTCTTGCATAACTTAATTTATTTTCGATTTCATTTAAATTTCTTTGTAAATTTAAAAAGTCTGCATTTGCTTTTAAATCTGGATAACTTTCTGCAATTGCCATAAGATTATTTATTTGATTATCAATCTTTTCAGTTTCTTTGGTACTAAAACCATTATTTTGATAATCACTTCTTAGTTTAGTAACATTTTCTAATGTAGTCTTTTCATGTTTAGCATAACCCTTAACACAATTAACTATATTTGGAATTAAATCAAATCTTTGGTTTAATAAAACATCTATTTGAGATTCTCTTTCTTTAACTTTATTACCTTTTTTTATAAAACCATTATAATATGATAAAATCATTCCAGATATAATTACAATTATTAATAAAATAATATTTAATAACATCTTACTTCCTCCTTACTTTGACTCAATAGTTACTTTATTTACATAACCATTTTCATCATAATCTACAGATATTTCATAATTTTGTAATTTGTAACCATTAAAGCTTTTAAGCATACCTTTAATTTCTTTGATTTTATCTGGATCAGTTCCATAAGAAGTATCATCAAATATTACCTCAATTAAATGATCACTTGATTTTTTATTACTTTTAATTATTTCATCAACCTCAAGTCCTGTAGCAGTTCCACCTTTAGTTCCAGCATAAAATTCATGCATATTATTAAAACTGTCTTTTTCTCTTTCAAGCTCCTCTTCTTTTCTTTTTTGCTCTAATTCCTCTTGCCTTTTTTTAGCTTCTTCCTCAATAGCTTTTTGTTTTTCTTCAGCTTCTTTTTGCTTTTTATTATATTCCTCTTTTATAGCATCTTTTTTAGCTTTAATAGATGAACCTACTCTATAAGTAAGAGTTCCAAGTGATGCAATAAATACTATTATTACAATATATAATATAAATTTTCTATCTTTCATTTTACTTCTCCTTTTAAAATATATTTATAAATTTTCTAATTATTACAAAAAAATTAACTTACTGTGTAAACATCATTATATGTTCCACTGCCCGATAACTTGGCTTTAGAGGACAAACTAACAACAGGACGGGCGCCAAGTGCACCAATCACGCCATAACCATGCAGATCGTCCGAAGAACCAACATAAAACCCATTAGCATCACCAACACTACTATTAAAATAAGTAGGCGAACCGGACCAATAATATTGGTTTGTGTACAAGTAATAAGTACTATTACTTGTTCCGGATTTTCCACCAGCCATTGCTACTTCATCCGCTGTTATTAATCCTACTGGATATGTTAATGCGCCATTTCCATTACTTATATTTACTGTGAATTTATCACTTGCTGTTGTGCATGTTAATATTGGTGTTTTATTACTATCTAATCTTCCGTATGCTCCATAGTAATAATTTGCTCCAGTTGATGTCCAAGCTGCAGTTTGAGTTGATGATGCACTTCTATCATTACAAAATATTTGGTCTTGTGATACTAAAGCCTTTGTCGCACTATCTGTTTCTAATGTTGTTGTTTTATACCAATTATCTATTGTTGTTTTTATTGTGCTATCTGTACTATTTCCATGTTGATCTCCCTCGCTGTACATATATCCTACATATTCTGCTTTATTATAACTACTATTAAAGGCACTTGTACTTATTTGTGTACCTGTTCCAGTCATTACTACTTTAGTACTTTCTGTTGGTGCAGTTGTTCCTGTATATATCATTCTTATACTGCCATCACCATTTATTCTTATTATTCTCCAATATATATCTTTTCCAGTACTATCTTTACCAAATTTGACCCAGTTATTATCTACCGCCCCTCTAAAGTAATATGACTTCATTCCTGTTGTTGCAGTATAATCATCATCAGCTTTATATATGCCTTTTTCACTTGCTGTTGTTACACTTGCAAAAGCACTATTTGGAAGCTCTGTTATACTACCCTTTCCACCATAAGCATTTAATAAAGTTATATATGCTGGTGGTATTTCACTTGTACTACAACTATAATTTGTTACATAAATTTTACCTGCAAAGGCTTTTCCTTCGATTGATGTCTGAGAAATAGTTAAGTTATAATATTTTCCAGTTATTGATATATTTTGAGTAGTAAGTGAGCCATTACTTGAAATAGTGGCTCCACTTACAAGGGTTCTCTTATTGTTTGTCCAACTTGAATCATAATCAAAGTTCTTTTCATTTACAAAGTTATTTGTTCCATTTACATTTGATACTTGTAATGTTATTTCTTTATTACCATTTTTTGTAGTAGGACTTTTACCATATACATTTGAGTTACTATCATATTCATAAACTATATCATATGTACATGTTGTAAGAAGGTTTGCTGCTCCAGTTAAATTTACTGTAAGCGTTGCAGTATTTGAGGCTGCCGCTATTTCATTATTCGAGGCTGTTTGACTCATATTTGCCGCAGGTACTTGTAAATTTAATTGTGTAGCACTTGAAATAAATGTTGCATCTCCAGGAGATACTGCATTAATATTTACTGCTACATTATTATTTAAATTTACATCAAATGAACCAAAATAGGCAAATGATGCTGTTATTACAATAAATAATAAAAGAATACTTGCAAATACTCCCATTATTTTTACATTAATATTTTTTTCCATATAAAATATCTCCTTTATTCTATCTATAATAATTTAATCATTTTTTTATAATATTTTCAAGTGTGAATATAATATATTTACATAAAAAAACTAGGTTTAAGCCTAGTATTTATTTAAATTATGGTTCAGAAATAATTTGAGAATATTCTAAACTAGCCATAAATTTCTTAGAACCATTTTGGATTTGATTATGCATGTAGTTTATTAATGTTACTCTAGCCATATAGTAATCATTTACTTTACCAATAGCTTTGCTTGTGGTCATTTCTACATTATCCATTAAATTAATAGTTCCTTGAGAATTAGTAATATCATATGTATTTTGAAGTACATAACACTTATTATTTGTTGCATTAAAGTAATCAGCAACCCATCTATTATTACCATCACAAGCCGCTTCAGAAGTTATTCCATCAACTACTTGTCTATTAGGATCATAACATTTTCCAGTGTTACAAGTTTCTGAAGTTTTAGTATTATCAACTTTATAGAAATCTAATACTAATTCAGCATCCTTTCTAGTTTCCCAAATATACATATCACTTGCAGTACAAGAATACATATTATCTAAATAATCAGTTCTTGATACAACATTTCCTTTAGCATAACATTTTTCTGCTTTACCATCTGTAGCCCAAATATTTTCACCATTACAGTTTTCTTTATCAACCTCTACTGTATCAGTTTTTACATAACAAGTTCCTGAAGTATATTCCATATCATTTTGTGAAATATTTAAATCAATTTTATATTTTCTTTTAGATTCAGTATCACTATTTGTTGTAAAAGTTATACTTCCAAGTGATTCAGCGCTTAAATCTTCTCCAGCAGCTGCTTGATCCTTTCCAAAATTTTCAGTATTTGCTACAATCTCAATTGGAGCACCTGCATCAATTAAAAATAAATCACTTGATACATTAGTTGATACATTAATATTTGAATTGCCCTTTCCATCAACTTGACTTGCTAAATAAGCAAATGTTGCTCCGATTACAACAACTAACATAGTTACTATAGCTATTACTGTAAGAAGAACTACATTACTCTTTTTTGAATTTTCATCCATTTTAAAAATCTCCCTTCTATTATCAAGATAATCATATAATATTTTTTTACTTTAGTCAATAAATTAAAAATTATTTTTTAAAAATTATACATTTTTTTTACTTTTTTTGATATGATTATAATGGAGAAAAAAATATGATATTACAAATAAGTGATGATGAAAATATAAAAGTAAAAATAGCAAATAATTTTTTTAAGAAATTAATTGGATTTATGGGTAAAAAAGATTTTGATTACGGAATAATTTTTCCTAAAACAAATTCAATTCATACTTTTTTTATGAAAGAAAATATTGATGTAATTGGTTTTGATAATCATGGAATAATTATTTTTAAAGCAGTTAATGTAGAAAAAAATAAAGTTATTGTAATAAAACAGCAATTAAAAAATACAAACATTTTAGAAATGCCTGCATTTAAATCAAAAAAATTAAAAATGTATGATAAATTAACCTTTATACGTAAATAAATAATCATTTATTGCTACATCATCACCAGGTTTAGCGCCCATTTTTTCTAATGTTTCTTCAACACCCATAGCACGAAGTATTCTACCAAAACGAAGAACACCCTCTTCTTCAGTAAACTTAGTCATATTAAATAATCTTTCTATTTCTTTACCTGTAACAACCCAAGTATCACCATCTTTAGTTATTTCATAAGGTTTATTTTTTTTAAATTTAATATAAACTTCATCTTCAAATTCATCTTTATCATAAGAAAATTCTTCTTCAGTTTTTAAAGTTTCATTTATTTTATTTAATAAATCATCAATACCTAAATGAGTAATAGAGCTTATTTCAAATATATTTTTATCTGGATAAGCTTTTTTAAATTCTATTAAATTATCTTTACTATCAGGCATATCCATTTTTGAGGCAACAATAATTTCTTTTTTATTTGCAAGTTTTTTAGAGTATTTAGAAAGTTCTTCCCTAATTACTTTATAATCATTAATAGGATCATTACCTTCCATTTTAGACATATTAACCATATGTACTAAAACTTTACATCTATCAGCATGTCTTAAGAATCTATCTCCTAAACCGACTCCTTCACTTGCTCCTTCAATTAATCCAGGAAGGTCTGCTACTACAAAAGAATCATTACCTAATTTAACTACTCCTAAATTAGGTGATAAAGTTGTAAAATGATAACTTGCTATTTTAGGTTTAGCCGAAGATATTACACTTAAAAATGTTGATTTTCCAACACTTGGCATACCAATAAGTCCTACATCCGCTAAAACTTTAAGTTCACATCTTAAATATTTTATTTCTCCTTGTTCACCATTTTCAGAAAACTTTGGAGCAGGATTTTCATGAGTAGCAAAGGCTTTATTACCTCTTCCACCTCTTCCACCATGAGCAACTATAACAGATTGATTATCTTCAACTATATCGCTTACAATAAGATTAGTATCATCATCATAAACAGTAGTTCCAAGAGGTACTTTAATAATGATATCTTCACTATTTTTACCATATTTATTGGAACCCATACCATTTTCGCCTTTTTTACCTTTAATAATTTTTTGAAATCTTAAATCTACTAAAGTTTTTAAAGATTTATCTCCAACAAAAACAATATTACTTCCTCTTCCACCATTTCCACCATCTGGTCCACCCATAGGTACAAATTTTTCTCTACGAAAGGAAGTACATCCCATACCTCCATCACCAGCAATTAATTTAACTTTAACTTCATCAACAAACATATTATCTTCCCCTTAAACTTATATCTATTGTATCAAATTCCTTATAATTTGCATAGTAAGAAATCATTTCTACAATAATTTCTTTTAAAATACTATTACTTTCACTATACATATTATTTTCATTAAAGTATTTTTCCATACATCTTGCATAATTAATATTATTTCTAATAGTCTTTTTCTTTTCAAAATCATATTTATTTAAATCATATGAACAAAATAAAATACTTATATTATTAAATAAATCACTTAATACTTTATTTTTTTCTTCATCATCAAGATAATCAATAAATAATATTCCATCTGAAAAGTAATTACTAAATTTATTTATATTGATTCCCATTGGAAGTGGTAATACTTTTTCATCAATACTAACTAAATACATAATAAACCCTCCTTCAAAAAAAATGCCTTTAAGGCATTATTATTTCTCATAAACAGATACTTTTTTCTTATCTTTACCCATTCTTTCATACTTAACAGTTCCATTAACTTTAGCAAATAAAGTATGATCTTTTCCCATTCCTACATTAGTTCCTGGATAAATTCTAGTTCCTCTTTGACGGTAAATAATACTTCCAGCATTACATGTTTGTCCATCAGAAAGTTTAGCACCTAATCTACGACCTGCTGAATCACGATTGTTCTTAGTAGAACCTTGAGCCTTAACATGAGCAAATCTTTGAATATTTAAACTTATATATAACATTTCTATTCTCCTTTACTATTATTCTTCATTAACTTTAATATTTTTAGGATAACGTTTTTCTAACTCTTTAAGCATCATCATCATATTTAAAATTAATGAGTTTGTAATATCATCAGATAAAAGAACTTTTATTTCCATATATTCATCATTATCTAGAAATTCAATACTTTTTTCATTGATATTTAATAGACCATTTACAGTAGTATAAATTATACTTGATACGCTAGCACATACAATATCTTTGCCAGCATTATCATAACCTGAATGACCAGTTATTTTAATAACATTTCCATTTTTATTAACTTTAATCATTATTAACCATTAATTTTTTTAACTTCAACTAAAGTATATGCTTGTCTATGTCCTTGAGTTTTTCTAGATTTTTTCTTAGGACGATAATGGAATACTTTTATTTTTTTACCTCTACCATTTTTAATAACTTCAGCTTCAACTGATGCTCCTTTTACAAATGGTTTTCCAGCTTTTCCATCAACAAATAATACTTCATCGAAAACAACTTTTTGTCCAGCTTCAACATCTAATTTTTCAACATAGATACGACTATTTTCTTCAACATAATATTGTTTTCCACCTGTTTTAATTATAGCTTTCATTTCTTTTCCTCCTTTTCATAAGTCACACCTTTAAGGTAAGATAATCTTTTAAAACCTTTTTAGAGTGGATGAAATGACTTAAAACAATAAGATTATACCAAAAAATCCCTGATATAGTCAAGGATTTTCGTTAATTTTTTTCATTATATTATATTTCAAAATCAAGCATATCATTAACTGCTATTTCATATAAATCTTGTTCATGCTTCACTGTATCAATTAATCATCTAATTTAATTTTTCTATATTCATAATTATTTTCTTCCACTTCATTAAAACTAAACACCTCATAAAGGGGTGTAACACTTTAGTATGATTTACTGCTTTAATATTTCAAACACATTTAATTTTATTTTTCGACCGACGCACAATCGAGGATTGTACTGCTCTCTTTTCTCAGAGAAGTTGTCTTTCTCTTTGGCTCTAATTTACTGTGTAAACATCATTATATGTTCCACTTCCAAGTAACTTACTTT